>Ga0187810_10000010_pt1 | contig 97392 bp, 80 predicted proteins | sample NC_wetland_sal_i_9_FD_132963 | JGI IMG/M metagenome (GOLD analysis project Ga0187810, IMG submission 132963) | Wetland sediment microbial communities from Neuse River Estuary, North Carolina, USA - ASW_5 | ecosystem: Environmental > Aquatic > Freshwater > Wetlands > Sediment | place: USA: North...
CGATCTTGTATCGCAGGGCGCCGTTGTGATCGGCACGCGCCCCGTCGCCTCGCCCAGCCTTGCCGACGACGACGCCAAGTTCCAGGCGTTGGCCGATGCGCTGTTCGGCGCAGGCGGCGAGCACGCATTCGGCAAGGGCAGGGTGTTTGCCTCGTTCGCGGCGGCGTTCGCGGCGCTCGGGCTGCCGGCCGATTTCGACACGCCGCAAGCGGGCCTCTTGTGGCTGCACCGCAAGCTGAAGGACGGCGATCTCTATTTCGTCAGCAACCGCAGCGACCGGCCCGTGACGTTTTCCGCGACCTTCCGCGTCGCGGGCAAGGCGCCGGAGATTTGGGATGCGGTCTCCGGCGGGATATCGCCGGCGGCTTACCGGATCGAGGGCGACCGCACTCTGGTTTCGTTGAATTTGGACTCCGCCGGGTCCGCCTTCGTCGTCTTCCGCAAGCCTGCAAAAGCGCCGTCGCTGACGATACGGACGCCGCCGGAGCGCGTCGTGCAGACGCTGAAGGGGCCTTGGACGGTCGCATTCCAGCCGAACCGCGGAGCGCCTCCGAAGATCGTCGAGCGCGAGCTTTCGTCCTGGGCCATGAGCGACAATCCGGGTGTGAAGTATTTCTCGGGGGCCGGGACCTACACCACCACGTTCACCCTGCCGAAGCTTAGGCGCGGCACCAAGCTCGCGCTCGATCTCGGCGACGTGCGCGAGCTGGCGGACGTTCGGCTGAACAACAAGCCGGTGGGGACCGTCTGGACCGCGCCCTTCACGCTCGACATCAGCAAGGCCGTGCGACCGGGCCGCAACGTGCTCACCGTCAAGGTGGTCAATCTGTGGGTCAACCGGTTGATCGGCGACGCGCAACCGGATGCGAAGCAGAAATTCACCTTCACGATCATACCGACCTACAGACCGGACGCGCCGCTCAGACAATCGGGTTTGCTGGGCCCTGTCACCATCCAGCGCGTGAATTGATTGGAGTCAAAAAAACAAAATGAATACGCTCGGAAAACGCCTACTTCCTGTCCTCCTATGTTCGGCCGCGTTCGTCGGTCCAAGTCTTGCGGGAGCTCCTGCGGACACGCTTCTGAACGGGTTCCAGAATCCGCCCATGAGCGCCCGGCCGGGCGTGGGCTGGCCGTGGATGAACGGCAACGTCACCAAGGACGGCATCGACAAGGACCTTAGCTGGATGCACCGCGTCGGAATCTCCAGCGTCGGCATCGGCAGCGCGGCGATCGACACGCCCACCGTGGTGGCAAAGCGCCTGGAATATCTGTCGCCGGAATGGAACGACGCCTTCCGCTACGCCGTCGGCGAAGCGGCCCAATACGGCATCAAAGTGGGCATCGGCGCCGCAGCCGGCTGGAGTATGACGGGCGGCCCGTGGGTCACGGTGCAGCAGTCGATGAAGAAGCTGGTGTGGAGCGCCACCGCCGTTGACGGCGGCAAGGCCTATCACGGCATGCTGCCGCAGCCGCCGGATGTGATCGGCCCGATCCAGAACGCTCCCCCCCATGGCGATCATGCGCCGACACCGGCGACCGCAGCCCTGCATTTCTACCGGGATGCGATCGTGCTCGCCTATCGTGCCGCGGTGACGGAACCCGTCGTTTCGGAAGCCGTCGCGAGCACCGGCAAGCTCGACGCCAAGATGCTGTCGGACGGCGATCTGTCGAAAGGCGTGAAGCTCCAGCCCGCCACTCAGGACGGCGATCTCTGGATGCAGGTGAAATACAAAAAGGCGGCGACGATCCAGGGTGCGACGCTCGGCATGATCGTTCATCCTTCGCTCGGCTATCACGTCGTCGTGGAAGCCAGCGACGACGGCGACGATTGGCGGCATGTCGCCGATTTCCCGCAGGCGGCCCAGCTCCAACGGATGCAGATGGGCGAACAGACGGTCTCGTTCGCGCCCGTGACCGCCCGCTATTTCCGCCTGGTGCTCAAGGCGGCGGGGCCCATTCCGACCAGCTACCGTCCCAAGGCGGGCGATGCGGCGCCGGGGATGATCTCGGCCGAGGTGGAAGCTCATCCGCAACGCGTTTATGACGTGCGCGAAGTCGTCTTCCACGCCGCCGCCACGGTGAACGAGTTCGAGAAGAAGGCGATGTTCGCCGCCCCCCCGCGCGACTTCTACACCATCGATTCGACGCCGGACTTCAAGCCTGGCACGGCCATCGACCCCGCAAATGTCGTGGTGCTGACCGACAAGATGAAGCCCGACGGCACGCTCGATTGGACGCCGCCGCCCGGAAAATGGGTTGTGCTGCGGCTGGGGTATTCGCCCATCGGCACGGAAAACCACCCCGCGCCGCCGGAAGCCACCGGCCTCGAAGTCGATAAGCTCAACGGCGCCCACATCCGTTCCTACCTGGAGCACTATGTCGACTTCTTCAAGGCGATCACCGGCCCCGAACTGATGGGCAAGAAGGGCCTGCAGTCGATCGGCCTGGGCAGTACGGAGATCGACGAACAGAATTGGACCGAGGACGTCCTGTCCGAGTTCAAACAAATGCGCGGCTACGATCCGTCGCCCTGGCTGCCCGCGATGATGGGACTGGTGGTGGAAAGCCCGCAAGCCAGCGACAAATTCCTCTACGACTGGCGCCGCACGGTGGAAGAACTGCTGGCGAAGAATGAATACGGCGTGTTCTGCACGGTGATGCACGAGCACGACCTCAAGTGCGAGGGCCAGGCGCTGGAAGACCATCGCCCGACCTTCGGCGACGACATGGAGATGCGCCAGTACTTCGACGTGCAGGGCGCGGCCATGTGGACCTACAACAGCGCCAAGTTCCCCTCCATCCTGGCCTACGAGGCCGACATCGAAGGCGGCGCCTCCGCGGCGCACATCTACGGCGCCAACGTGCTCAGCATGGAATCCTTGACCAGCGACCGCCAGCCCTGGTGGTGGGCGCCGCGCGACACCAAGCAGTTCGTCGACTTGGAATTCGTGCTCGGCGGAAACCATATGGGCATCCACACCTCCGTGCATCAGCCCATCGACAAGGCCCCCGGCCTGTCGCTTGGCCCCTTCGGGCAGTTCTTCAACCGCCACGAGACTTGGGCGGAGATGGCGCGGCCGTGGCTCGACTACATCGCGCGCGCTTCGTGGATGTTGCAGCAGGGCCAGTACGTCGGCGACATTGTGTACTTTTACGGCCAGGAAGCGCCCATCGTGAGCCTGTGGGGCAACAAGCGCGTGGAGGGCGTACCGAAAGGCTATGCCTTCGATTTCGCCAACGCCGACGTGCTGCTCAATCGGCTGTCGGTGGAGAACGGCGCGCTCGTGACCAAGACGGGCATGCGCTATCGCGTGCTCTATCTCGGCGGCTCAAGCGACAAGATGACGTTGACCGTGCTCAAGAGATTGCATGGGTTGGCGGAGCAGGGCGCGGTGATCGTGGGCAAGCGGCCCTCCGACACACCGAGCCTTGCCGACGATCCGGCCGCGTTCCAGGCCGAAGCCGACGCGGTGTTCGGCAAACCCGGCGAGACGGGCGTTCGCACGCTGGGGCAGGGCAAGGTATTCCCCGCCGGCTCGCTCGACGAGGCCTTCGCGGCGCTGAAGGTTGCGCAAGACTTCTCCTATACCGGGACGGATGCGCAACTGCTCTACATCCACCGGCATCTGAAGGACGGCGACGCTTATTTCGTCAGCAATCGCGAGGCCAAGCCGGTGACGGCCGCCGCAACCTTCCGCGTCGCGGGCAACGCGCCGGAGTTGTGGGATGCGATCACGGGCAAGAGCGCTCCGGCGTCCTACAAAATCGCGGACGGCCGCACGACCGTTCCTTTGGTTCTAGCGGCCAACGGCTCGATCTTCGTGGTGTTCCGCAAGGTCGCGAAGGCGTCCTCGCGGACGGTGCCGGCAATGGTCGAGAAGCCGGTCGAAACGCTCGCCGGGGCCTGGAGCGTCGCCTTCCAGCCGGGCCGCGGCGCGCCGGCCAGCATCACCGAGCCGAATCTCGCTTCCTGGAGCGACAGCACCGATCCGGGCGTGAAGTATTTCTCGGGCACGGGCACCTACACCAAGACCTTCACACTGCGCGCCAAGAAGAGCGGACTGCGCTACGTGCTCGATCTCGGCGACGTCCGCGAGCTGGCGGAGGCGTCCTTGAACGGCAAGCCGCTCGGCACGGTGTGGGCGACGCCCTTCAAGCTCGATGTCACCAAGGCGCTGAAGCCCGGCACGAACGTGCTGAAGGTCAAGGTGGTCAATCTCTGGCACAACCGGCTGATCGGCGATGCGCAGCCGGATGCGAAGGAGAAGTACACTTTCACGATCATCCCGACTTATCGTGCCGATGCGCCCTTGCGGGCATCGGGTCTCTTGGGACCGGTCGAGATACGCAGTGTTTCGACAAAGTAATGAGCCGATTTGTTTGACGCGGATTGGGCTTGGAGCTGCATTGTCGTTGACAAGCGTCACCGAACAGTCTTGTGGTCGCAGGGTCGGACGGTTCACGGCAGTTGACGGAGGGAAGGGCTGAGTCGAAATGACTCAGCCCATTTACTCTTTTTTAACCACAAGTAGCCGCTACAGTCAGGCAGCAAAGAGGTGCGCCATGCCTGACCTGACATATAACCTCAATGGCGGCTTCAAGCCGACGATCAAACGATCTGCCGATTTAGATGGCTCGGATTTCTTTCCAACGCCACGTTGGGCAACCCACGCCCTTATCGACAATGAGAAGTTCTCCGGCGACATTTGGGAATGCGCGTGCGGCGACGGCGCGATGTCCGAGGTTCTCGAACAGACCAGCCCCGGCGTTCGCAGCAGCGATCTATATAACCGCGGATTTGGCGAACCCGGTATTGATTTTCTGACGGCCACTACGTGTGCCGGGAATATTGTGACCAATCCGCCCTACAATTGCGCCGAGGGTTTTGTCGCGAACGGGCTTAAGCTCGCACGGCACAAATTTGCTCTGTTGCTGCGCCTTGCGTTCCTTGAGGGCGCAAACCGAACAAATACGATCTTCTCTCGTAATCCGCCCGCCCGCGTTTGGGTTTTCAGCGAACGGATCACCTTCTACATGAAGGGCGCGACACAGGCTGGATCAGGAACAACCGCCTACGCGTGGTTCGTATGGGACAAGGACGCCCATAATGGGACTGAACTCAAGTGGTTTAAGCCTGGCTACAAGAGCCGTTATAGTCAGAGCCAACCAAGCTTCTTGAGGTAGGCGATCCCCTTCTCTGTGACGCGGATGCTCTTTTGCTTTACGAGTCGATCGGCATATCCCATGTTGAATATGCTTCGTGAGGTCTTTTCATGTGACACCACGTTGCCGACGATCTGCTGCCACATGCACTCACCCTTCCGAGTCGTGGACGGCTTAAGGTCAGCAGGCCCCAGCTTCCGGTATTTGGGAACGTCGTCTTTGACTTGAGCGGTTTCAGCCGTGTAGTTCGGATAGGTTACTGCAATCCGCAGTGCCAGAATCCGTGCCTCAGGCTCGCGCAGTTTTTGTATTGATAGACCGGCCATGCGACTCTCCACCTTTTCTCAAGAGAGTAGAACGGCTTCCGGACGGATACGAGTCAGACCAAGACGGTGGCAAGTGTCCTAGTTCGGACAGCGCCAAGAAGGTGCGGCGATCTGTACAGAGATCAATTTGTTCAACCTCTTACAAACAAGACGATGAACCTGCCATTCATTCTCGCCAAGCGCATCGGGCGCATCGCAGTGGCATAACCGGTTTTGCTGCCACGAAAAAGGCCGGTGAGGTGTCCCGCACCGGCCTTTTTCGACTTTTGTCGAGGTTCAGACCGGGACGGCCGTGAACGGCGCGCCGGGGCCGTTGGCGGCCACGAAACTCTCCGCCCGCAATCCCGTCACGTCGTCGGTGGCGAGCACCGGGCGCGCGTCCGCCTTCAGCGCGGAGACTTCCACATTGTGCAGCAGCGCATTGCGCACGTGACGCAGATAGAAGCCCCAGGCCGGCAGGGCGCCGAACATGTCGGGGTCCGGATAGCCGTCCGCGTTCTCCGGCGGCTTGCGCGCGGCCTCTTCCGCAGTGCCGCCGCCCGGGCAGAAGACGCGCAGGTCGTTGATCGAAACATCCTCGATGAGCCCGCCCGGCACGCCGGAGATGATGGAGCAATAACGCTTGTCGAGGAACTGGCAGTCGATGTCGCTGATCGAAACGCGGCGCAGCACGGCCATCGGCGTTCCCTCCGGCGCGCGCCGGCGGTCGCCCAGGCGTACGAAGATCGGCGCCGCAGTGGTGTCGCGCATCACGAGATTGTCGACCACGACGTCTTCCAGCACGCCGCCGTCCACGCTTTCGATGGCCAGCCCGTTGCAGCAGTCGAACACGCAATTGGAAACGGCAATGTTGCGGAAGCCGCCGGTCGATTCCGTGCCCAGCTTGATGCGCCCGCTGGTGAGGTGCGGCTCGATGTTCTTGAGCTGGGTCTTCTTGTAGGTCGCATCCAAGAGCGAGCCCACCTCATAGCCGCTGACGAAGCAGTTGGTGATGGTCACGTTCTCCGTCGGCCGCGCCACGCCCAGCGCGTAAGAGCTTTTTAGCACGATGGCGTCGTCGGTCGGCGAATTGATCGAGCAGTTCGAGATGCGGCAGTTGCGCACCACGTCGACGTCGATGCCGTCGCGGTTGGTGTCGATCTTCAGGTTGTCGATCGTCAGGTTGTCGACCCCCGTGACCAGGACGCCGAAATGGCCGCCGCGATAGATGCTGAAGTCGCGCATGGTCACGTTGCGGGAATTCTTCAGCGCGATCGCCTTGTTGCCCAGGCCGTTCATGGACTTGATGTCGTGCTTGAGGTCGGCGATCTGCGCGTCGCGCATTGCGTCGGGCGGCAGGTTGCGGCCGACGCCCGATGACCAAGGTGCGCCCGGGCTTTTGTTGGTCAGCCCTTCGCCGTCGATCATGCCCGGGCCGATGATGGTGATGTCGTTGACGTTCTCGCCCCACAGCAAGCTGTTGCGGAAGTAGCTGTGGCCGAAATCCTGGTAGTTCTCGAACGGATTAGGCTCGGGCAAATTGTAACTGCCGTGGTGCTTCGCGGGATCGGCCGCGACCAGAACGGCGCCCGTACCGAAATAGATGGTGACGTGACTCTTCAGCTCCACCGAGAAGCTGAGGTAACGGCCCTTCGGAAAATAAACCGTGCCGCCGCCCGCGGCGGCCGCCGCATTGACGGCGCGCTGGATCGCTGCGGTATCGAGCGACTTGCCGTCGCCCTTCGCGCCGAACTTTCGGATGTCGAAGGCATCCGGCGCGTTGGCGCTCGCGAATTCGAACGGCACGAAGGCCAGGCCGGCGCCCGCCAGCAGACGCCGGCGATCGACTTGGCTGACGGAGCTTTGAAAGCGAGTCATTCCCTTCTCCCTGTGGCGGCACCGGTCTTCATCGCCGGAAATGCCGAGAAAACTTCATCTTCGCGCAGAACTAGCACAGAATCGGTCAAATGTAATCGCGACCAGACGCGCCAAAACAGTCTGCGAGATTTCTCCTGGAGCTAGTAATCGACGGTGATCAACTCGACGCCGGCGCCTTTGATCATCGCGACCGAGGCTTCGTCGATATCCTTGTCCGTGATCAGGGTGTGGACCCGCGAGAGCTCGCACAGGAGGTGTCCGGCGGACGCGGCGAACTTGGTCGAATCGACCAGCGCGATCAGCTGCTCGGCTAGGTTGAGCAATTTGCGTTCCGCCTGCACCAGGATGATGTCGCTCTGCATCAGGCCGTAACGCCCCACGGCCGCGGCGCCGATGAACATGCGCGAGGCGTGGAAACTCCGCGTACCGGCCTCCGCGAACGGGTCCAGCACGATGTTCTGCTCCCGGAAGACGACACCGCCCGGAATCGACACGCCCGTGTTCGGTTGCTGCAGCAGGGCGCTCACGATGTGGAGCGAGTTGGTAAGCACCTGCAGTCGCAGATGCTCGAGATGGGGGCACATCTGAAGCGTCGTACTGCCGCCGTCGATGATCACCGCTTCGCCCGGATGGCACAAATCCGCCGCGGCCTTGCCGATGGCTTCCTTGGCCGTGCGGTTGCGGTTGACGTTCTCGTGGAACGGAACCCCCTGCAGATGGAAGCCGGTGATTTCGTCGGTGCCGAGCTGGGCGCCGCCGCGCACGCGCTTCAGCTTGCCTGCTTCCTGAAGCCGTTCCAGATCGCGCCGCAAAGTGGCCGCCGAAGCGGATAGACGCCGGGACAAATCGCGAAAGGAGACGAACCTCTGCTCTTCGAGCAGGTTCAGGATCACTCTATCGCGTTCAGTTGCGTGCATAATAAATCCATGACCGCGTGCATACCCCCACCAATATACAATTTTGAATCATTTTCGCTATCTCCGGCAGTGATGGCGCCGCCGGAGATAGGTGTCTCGATTGTCAGATGATGCCCGACTCGACAACCGCCATTTTACGGTCCTTGGCCTTCCGTTCGCGCCAGCCGGAGCTTCGATACATGGCGATCGGCTCGGCCGAGCCGCCGGCTTCCACACGCGCCATCGCCAGGATCGGCGAAACGTCCACATTGTAGGCCCGCCGCAGCGACGAGAAGGCCACCATCACGTCGTTTCTGTCGCGCGCGGCCTTCAATTCGGCACGATCCACCAGCAAGGCGCGGGCGAATGCGCCGGCGATGGCTTCCGCGGCGGCGAGCATGCTTTCGATCGGGTCGGTCAGGTTGTGCGATTCGTCGATCATGTAGGCGGGATGGAAGGCCTTGGGATTGCCGAGTTCCGCCTCGACCAGTTCGTTGAAGATCAGGAAAAGCCTGTGCGGATTTATCGCACCGGCATCCAGATCGTCGTCGCCGTACTTCGAGTCGTTGAAGTGGAATCCGCCGAGCTTGCCGACGCGGTTCAGCATGGCCACGATTTGCTCGATATTCACGTTCGGCGCGTGGTGGCCGAGGTCGACCAGGCATTGCGCCTTCGGGCCCAGCTCGTTCGCGACGGTCATGTTGATTCCCCAGTCCGAAATGACCGTGGAATAGAACGCCGGCTCGTACAGCTTGTGCTCGGTGAGCATGCGCCAGCCGTCGGGCAGGGCGGCGTAGATCTTGCGGGCGCTTTCCATGTAACGGTCGAGCGAATCCCGGAAGCTCTGCTGGCCGGGGAAGTTGGTGCCGTCGCCGACCCAGACGCTCAACGCGTCGGCGCCCAGCTTCTTGCCGATCTCGATGCAGTCGATGTTGTGGGCCACGGCCTGTTCGCGCGCTTTGGGATCGGTGGAGGAGAGGCTGCCGAACTTGTACGTTGCCTTCTGGCCCGGCTGGTCCTGGAAGGTGTTGGAATTTACGGCATCGAAACCCAGCCCCAGCGCCGCGGCTTCCTCGCGCAAGGCGGCATAGTCGTCCGTCGTATCCCACGGGAAGTGGGTCGAGACCTTGGGCGTGATGCGGCAGAGTTGCTGCACGACCGCGCAATCGGTCAACCTCTCGTGGAGGTTGGTGGGCTCGCCCGGAATGGGAAAGCGCCCGAAGCGGGTGCCGCCGGTGGTCAGGCCCCAGCTCGGGATGGCCACGGAGAAACCGGTCACCCGGTGCTTGACGGCTTCTATGTCGATGTTGCGGCGCGCCAGCGTGCGGCCCAACGCTTCGTAATCCTGCTGCACGGCATCGAGAAGTTTGCCGTTGTGGCTCTCGATCTGATCGTGTGCCAGCGGTTCGCGGATTTTGGCCATTTGTTTCCTCGTTTTTTGTTTTGGTTGCGCCGGCCGTTCCGGCCGGAAATCGTAGTCCGCTTCAGCGGGGGAATGCCTGAGTGTTGCCCGCGTCGACATTGATGATGTTGCCCGTCGATTTCGACGACGTGTCGCCGGCGAAGAAATATACCGCCTCCGCGATGTCTTCGGGCAGGACGTCGCGCTTCAGCAGGCTGCGCGCACGATAGTGTTCTTCCAGTTCCGCGCCCGCGTCCACGCCATAAGTCTTGGCGCGCTCCGAGCGCCACGGTCCGTTCCAGATATGGGAGCCCCGCAGCACCGCGTCGGGATTGACCACGTTGACCCGGATGCCGAATGGCGCACCCTCGAGCGCCAGGCAGCGCGCCAGATGCAAGGCTGCCGCCTTCGCCGAGGCATAAGCCGACGCATTCTGGGTTGCGGCCAGCGCATTCTTGGAACCGATGAAGATCAGAGATCCGCCGCACGTCTTCAAAAGCGGGAATGCGGCCCGTGCCGCGAGGAAATAGCCCTTCGCCAGCACGTCGTAATTGCGGTCCCACAGCTCGACCGTGGTTTCCTCGATCGGGGCGGAGGAGGCCAGACCGGCGCTGGCCACCACGATGTCGGCCCCGCCATATTCGCGCGCCACGGCGTCGAATACGGACTGCACGTCGGCTTCATCGGTCACGTCGCACACTTGGGCGCGAACGATATCCCTTCCGTATTGCGCGGCCAGTTCGTTTTGCGCCGTTTCCAGCGCGCCCGGATTGCGGTCCGCCAGCATCACGCAGGCGCCCGCGTCCAAGAGCTTTGCCGCAATCGCCCGTCCGATGCCGCCGCCGCCGCCCGTGATGGCGGCAATGCGCCCGGCCAGCGCTTTTCGTTTGGGCAGGCGCTTGAGCTTGGCTTCCTCCAGCGCCCAGTATTCGATGGCGTAGGCTTCCGCTTCCGGCAGTCCGATATAGCGGCCGATCGCCGTGGCGCCGCGCATCACGTTGATGGCATTGCCGAAGAATTCGCTCGCCAGCCGCGCCGTCGCCTTGTCGGCTGCGAAGGCGAAACGGCCCACGCCCGGCAGCAACACGATGACGGGATTGGCGTCGCGCATGGCCGGATCGCCGGGCCGCGCGTTGCGGTCGTAATAGGCTCGGTATTCCTTGCGATAGGCCTCCAGCGCTGCCGCAAGATGGCTGTCGTCCAGCTTCGCCGGCGAAAGCACCAGCGGGGCGATCTTGGTGCGCAGAAAATGATCGGGGCACGAGGTGCCGAGCGCAGCCAGCGGCTCGAACGCGCGCGAGCACACGAATTCCAGCGTCTCGGCGTCGTCGGTGAAGTGCCCGATCTTGTTGCCGCCCATCAGGGCGCGAAGCCGGGGCATGATTTGCGCGGCGACCGCGGCGCGTTCCGCGGAGGGGCGAGGCGTCACCGCCTGCCCGCCGAAGGCTTCTTTGCCCGCCAGCTTGGCGTTCAGGGTGCGTGCCGCGCGCGCCACGAGGTCGATGGTGTTCAGATAGCAGGATTTGGAATCCGAACCCCACGAGATGAGGCCGTGGTTTTCGAGCACGATACCGCGCAGGCCCGGATGCTTGGCGACCGCCTCTCGTAACCGCAGCCCAAGCTCGAAGCCCGGCCGCTTCCACTCCAGCCAGCCGACCTCTTTGCCGTAAATTTCCTCGGTGGCGGCCCGCCCGTTCGACGAGGCGGCAAGCGCGATCACGGCATCGGGGTGGACATGATCGACATCCGGGAACGGCAGATAGGCGTGCAACGGCGTGTCGATGCTGGCAGCGCGCGGATTGAGGTTGAAGGTGCAGTGGGGCAGGGCTCCCACCATCTCGTCCTCGTGCTCGACGCCACGATACAGCCGTTCGAGGCCCAACAGCTTGTCGAGATAAAGCGTGGCGAATCCATCCAGATTCATCGAACCGAGGTCGCCGCCCGAGCCCTTGACCCAAAGCACCTGGACAGCTTCGCCCGTCAGGGGATCGCGGGCCGGCTGCTTGCTGGATGTGTTGCCGCCGCCAAAATTGGTGATGGTCAGGTCGCTGCCCAGCAAATTTGAGCGGTAGAGCAGCAGGCCATCCGGTGCGAGCGAGGCTGCCTCGGCATCCGACCACTGCGATGTCGGGACATTGAACGGAATTGCCATGCGAAAAAGCCCGTCTGCCTCGCGCCGTGGTCCAATGCGCACGATAAGGGGCAGACCCTGCGATTTCAATCAGAATTGGGCAAATTCAGTCAAAATACGCCTTCGGGGAATGTTGCCTGAAGCGCCCGTTCAAAGCCTTCATTCCGCGCAGCACACCGCCGGTGCCAGCTTCCATCCGCTCAGAGCCATGGCTTCCGGCAGCGGGGTGACACCAAAACGCTTGGCCAGATCGGTGAGGTTCTGGGTCGAGATGGTTTGGCGCGCGCCGCCCATCGAGATGATCTTCACCAGCATCTCGGCGGCCTTCTCCGCGGTGTCGATCAGGCCGAAGGCTTCGTTCAAGGTCTGGCCTGCGCCGAACACGCCGTGAAACGGCCACAGCGCCAGAGGGTGATGCGTCATCAGCTCTGCCGTGGCATCGCCGATGGTATCGGTTCCCGGCACCATCCAGTCCATCGTCCCGATCCCATTGGGGAAAACGACCAGGCATTCCGTCGAGCCCTCCCACAACGCGCGGGTGATATTCGCCGTGGAAAGCTCCAGCACGTAGGACAGCGATGTGAGGTTGGTCGCGTGGCAGTGCATGATGACGCGCTGCTGGCCGCCGGTCGGCTTCTGGCAGGCGCGGTGCGACTTCAAATGCGCGGGCAACTCGGATGTCGGTGCGCCGCCGTCCGACAGTCCCCAGAGGACTTCGAGCGCGCCGCCGCCGGGCAGCACGCGGATGACGCCGAGGCAGTTCTCCGGATTGAGCTGGATGTTGCGGAAGTACTTGCCCGTCCCAGTCACCAGGAAGACCTCGCCGTCGAGATCCTTCACCGCTTTCTCGAGCGGCAGCACGCGCGGGCTCCTCCAGGTCGGAAGATAGGGCTCGATGTCGTGGTTAAGCAGCCGCAAGGAGACGTTGCCGCCGTTGCGTTCGTCCCAGCCCTTTTCCCACATGTCTGTGGTTGCCCGGATCATCTCGGAGACGAACCAGGATTGTTCCGTGCGGCCAGAGCTCATAGTGACTTCTTCCAATGTTAGACGATCATGCGATCACAGGATGGAGTAATCCGATTGAATTTCGGCATTAAAGCGTCAGAAATACGCATTTACGCGCGCAATCTGACGCACCCGGATGTCCATGCCCCCTTGTGCGCTCCGCGGGCGCAGGTCGCCGCTCTAATCTGCCTGCTTTTTGCGCGGCAGCGCGTGGATTCCCTCGCCCAGGAGAGCGAGCGCGGCTTCCATCCAGGATTCGCTGAAGGTGGGATGGGCCAGAACCGTGCGCGTAAGCTCTTGCGCGGTCTGTTCGGACCGGATCGCCGTCGTGGCCGAGGCGATCAGCTCGGTGGCGTGCGGTCCCACCGCGGTCGCACCGAGGAGTTGTCCCGTTTCGGCGTCGCCCACCCATTTCACGAAGCCGATGGTTTCGCCCGCGGCCAGCGCCTTGCCGAGCCCCGCGAAACGGAATTTACCGGTCTTTATGGCCCGACCCCGGCGTGCCGCTTCGTCTTCGCCAAGGCCGACGGTGCCGATTTCCGGCGCAGTGAAGATCACGTTCGGAACCAGCGTCTCGTGTTTGCGCGGTTTGGCGTTTACCGCGTTCTCCGCCGCCGCGATGGCCTGCGCGGTCGCATAATGCGCAAGCTGAACTTTGCCGGTGACGTCGCCGATGGCGAAAATCGTGGCAACCTTTGTCCGGCAATAATCGTCCGTGTCGATGAAGCCGTTCCGGTTCGCCGCGAGGCCCGCCGCTTCGAGGTGCAGGCCTTCGGTAACCGGTTTGCGTCCCACGGCACTCAACAGCAGTTCGGCGAAGATCGTCTCGTTGCCGACGCGGCCCTGCACGCCGCCCCGCTCCGCCGTGATGTCTTCAAGCGCCGCGCCGGTCAGGATGTGGATGCCGAGATTCTTTTCCATGTTCGTGCGCACTTCGCGCCGCGCGTCGGCATCGACCAGTTGCAGGATGTCGTCGAGCAGCTCGACGACCGTCACCTTCACGCCCAAAAGTGCCGCCATGCAGGCCATCTCGCATCCGATATAGCCGCCGCCCAGCACGATCATGCTCTTGGGCAGGTGGTCGAAATCGAGGAATGCGCGGCTCTCGACGATGTTGGGACTCTTCGGCAGGTACTCCGGCATGACCGAGGTCGAGCCGGTGGCGACGATCACCTTTTTTGCGCCGATAGTCAGATCGTCGTTGATGGCGATCGTGTTGCGGTCCTTGAACGAGGCCGTACCGGTGAATTGACGCACGTTGTTGGCGGTGAGCAGCGTTTTGACGGCGCCCTGGAGCTTCGCCACCACGCGGTTCTTATGCGCGGACATCGCCGCGTAGTCGACATAGGCGTCTTTGACAATGATGCCGAGCGCTTCGGCGTGCTGGATGCGCGCGAAAAGATCGGCCGCGGCGATCAGCGCCTTGGTGGGGATGCAGCCGAAGTTGAGGCAGGTTCCGCCGAAAGCGTCCTTTTCGATGATGGCAACCGAGGCGCCGAGCTGGGCGGCGCGGATCGCGGCCGGGTATCCGCCGGGCCCCGCTCCGATCACAACTACGTCAAAGGTTTCCATGTTTCCAGATCCTCAAGTCTCGTCTTTATGGCGTTCATGAAGCGAGCGGCGCTCGCTCCGTCGATCAGGCGATGGTCGGACGAAAGGGTCATTTTCATGATTGATCGGATCACAACGGCGCCGTCGCGCGCGACGGGTTTGTCGATCACGCTCGACACGGCCAGGATGGCGGCCTCGCCGGGATTGATGATGCCCGTGAAGTTCTCCACGTCGAGCATTCCCATATTCGATATCGTGAAGGTCGAGCCGTTCATTTCGTCGGGCGAAAGTTTGCCGGCGCGGGCCTTTTCGATCAGCGCTTTGGAAAGCGTGCTGAACTCGGTCATGGTCAGCTCGTCCGCGTTCCAGACCACGGGCACCATCAGGCCCTGGTCTACGGACACCGCCAAGCCGAGATGCACCCGGCTTTTCCATCGCGTCGTCTGGCCGTCGGTTGCGCTGTTGAACTGTGGGAACTCCTTCAGCGTCAGCACCACGGCAAAGGCGATGAAGTCGGTGAGGGAGAAGATCGTGCCGGCCTTCTTCAGCGCCGCGCGATAAGCAACGAGTTCCGTCATGTCCGCTTCGACCGTGACGTAATAATGCGGGGCGGTGACGACGCTGTGCGAAAGCCGCTCGGCGATGATCTGCCGAATCTTGGTCATCGGCACAGGCTTTTCGGCGGCGGCACGCTCTACGTCCACCACGCCGATGCGCCCGTCCTTGGTCGGGATCGACAGAAGGTCGAGCTGTTCCTTCGCGGCGAGCCGCTTGGCGGAGGGAGAAACGCGCAGCCGGCCGTAGCCTTTTGCCGCGAGATACGCCTTCACGTCCTTCTCGACCACGCGGCCTTCGGGGCCGGACCCCTTGATGCGCGTCGGATCGATCACGCTCTCGCGGGCGAGGGCTTGCGCCCGCGGGCTGATGCGGAATTGCGCCGGCGGCGTCGCAATCGTCGCGACCGCAAGTGCGGAGGGGGAAGGGGCCGCCGCAACTTTCTGCTTCGCCGCCGGCGCAATGGCTGGCGCTGCGGCTGCCGGTTTGGGCGCGGCCGCAGGTTTCGGAACCTCCGGAATCGGCTCGCCCGGCGTGCCGAGGAAGCCGACGATGCTCTGGACGGGAACACTGGTGCCCGGCTTCACGGCGATCTTGATGAGTGTGCCTTCTTCGAAGCTCTCGACTTCCATCACGGATTTGTCGGTCTCGACGGCAAACAAGAGGTCGCCCTTGACGACCGGATCGCCTTCCTTCTTGAACCACTCGACGATGGTGCTCTCTTCGGTCATCTGACCGAATTTGGGCATGACGATCGGGACAGCCATTTCGCGCCCCCTCAGAGAATGGCGTTGGCGGCGGCGAGAATGTCCGTCACGTTGGGTAGGAATGCGGCCTCCAGGATGTGGGATTGCGGCGCGATGCCGTTTTTGGCACCGACGCGCTTCACCGGCGCATCGAGATAGTCGAAGGCGAGTTCCTGGATGGTGGAGGCGATTTCGCCCGTATAGCTACCGATGTGGACGGCCTGGCTCGCCACCACGCAGCGGCCCGTCTTCTGCACCGAAGCGAGCACCGTTTCGATGTCGAGCGGCACCAGGCTGCGCAGGTCGATCACCTCCGCGCTGACGTTCTTCTCGGCCTTCAGCAGCTCGGCCGCTTTCAGGCAGTCGTGGACGAGGGGGCCCCAGGTGACGAAGGTGATGTCCTCGCCCTCGCGCTTGATGTCGGCAACGCCCAGCGGAATCACGTATTCGCCCTCGGGCACCGCACCCTTCATGCCGTACAGCGCCTGAGACTCCACAAACAACACGGGGTTGTTGTCGCGGATCGCGGCTTTCAGCATTCCTTTCGCGTCCGCGGGCGTGGCCGGGTAGACCACGTAGAGGCCCGGGATGTGACAGAAGATCGATTCCAGCGTTTGCGAATGCTGGCCGCCATAGCCCTTGCCGGCGCCGGCCGAGGCGCGGATGACGAGCGGTACTTCGGTCTGCGCGCCGCTCATGTAGTGCCACTTCGCGGCCTGATTGCTGATCTGATCCGAGGCCATCAGCGCGAAGTCGAAATACATCAACTCGACGACGGGGCGCAGGCCGTTCATCGCGGCGCCGCAGCCGGTGCCGCAGATGGCCGCTTCGCTGATCGGGGTGTTGAACACGCGCTCGCGCCCGAAGGTCTCGAGCAGGCCCTTGGTCACCTTGAAGGCGCCGCCGTATTCGGCGACGTCCTCGCCATAGAGCACCACGCGCTTGTCGCGCACCATTTCTTCGACCAGCGCTTCCTTGATGGCGTCTTTATAGGAAAGCTCGCCGTTGACTCGCGCCGTCTTCGGAGCCGGCGCATAGGTCTCGACGTGCGCGAACTCGGCCGGCACGGTGTCGCACTTCGTGTCGGTGTACATGAAGGTGAGGACGTCCTTGGCCTCCGGATCGGCGGCCGCGACCGCGCGTTTGGCGGCGCGGGCATTGCGCGCGATCACCCGTTTTTCGACTTCGGCGATCCCCTCCGCAGTGAGCACGCCGGCTTCCAGCAGTTGCCGCTTGTAGGAATCGATGGCGTCGATCGCCTTCCACGCCGCCTCTTCCTCCCGGGTGCGGTACTCGTTGCGCGGATCGCTCAGCGAATGGCCCCAGTAGCGATAGGTGTCGATCTCCAGAAATGCCGGTCCATGGCCGTCGCGGCAGATGCGCGCCGCACGCTGCACGGCGTTGCGCACCGCCAGCACGTCCATGCCGTTCACCATCTCGGCGTGCAGATTGTTATCGGCGAAGCCGGCGGCGCGGCGCGCCAGCCGTTCGACGCCCATCACCTCATCGTCGGTGCGGTGGGTCATGCCGTAATGATTATTGCAAGCCAGGAAGATCACGGGAATGCCGAAGCCGTGGCCGTTGGCATAGTGGTTCGTGAACTGGGCTTGCGCGGCGAAATTCAGCGATTCCAGCACCACGCCGTTGGCATAGGCGCCATCGCCCGCAAAACAGCACACCACGTTGCCGCGATCGAAATACCGGTTGGCCAGCGCCGCGCCCGTGGCGATCGGAACGCCGCCGCCGACGATGGCATTGGCGCCGAGATGGCCGATGCTGAAGTCGGCGATGTGCATGGAGCCGCCGCGGCCGCGGCAGTAGCCGTCGTCCTTACCGAACAATTCGCACATCGTGCGGTAGAGATGCTCTTCGAGCGCGGCCTCGATCAGGTCTTCGTGAATGCCGGACTGGCAGTGCGGCACGCGCGACCTCAAGGCCACTTCGTTCATCTGCCGGATCGCTACCGTGCCTTTGGCGAGGCTCTCGCCGTGGCCGCGATGGGTGCTGGTGATGTTGTCTTTGAGAAGCAGCGCACTGCACGCGCCCGCCGCGGTGCCTTCCTGGCCGACCGAAACGTGCGTGGGGCCGCGATAGTTAAAGTCGCGGATCGGCTCGTAGGCGCCGGAGCGCAATTTCACGATCATCTCTTCGAATTCGCGGATGACGAGCATGTCTTCGAACAGGGCGACGGCTTCGCGCGGGTCGATCGCCTGCGCTTTCAATTCAGATCGCAGATCGCCTTTGAACGCGTATGCGGCGATTTTGCCGCAATCGAATTCGAACGGCTCGAAGCACGGCCGGCGGTCGCTGAGATAAGCGTGTAATTCCTTCATTTCACAGCCTTTCCCCCTGGAGCACACGTGAGGCCGAAGTTATCGAGTGTCGTGCCCTGCCCGGGGGTTATAGATGATTGCTACCGATCTAAAGCCCCTGATTTCTCTTGACTAATTCAATCACAATCGCACAAAATCCGTCAAAAGAAATAAGGGGGAGGAAGTGCGACACGGTTGCGTTATTCTCCTTTGCGCCCAGAAAATTCAGTCAGATCGGGCCTTTTTGGTAACAGGCACGCGCGCGGCGCCGGCAACGCGCGGGCGCGGCTTGTTTTCGCTCAGGATGCGCGATGCTGATTGATAATGAATGTAGTTCTGAAATGATGCGAACCGCTCAAAACCGTCGGATGCCGTTCAAGGATGACGCCTTGGCGCCGTCGCCGGAGCAGCAACTCGATAGCTTCGACGCGGTTCAACGCAAACACGCACTGGCAACCCTGGCGCGCGCCGGCGTCGCTTGGCCGACCGGCACGGCCGTGAATATGCACGCCCACACGTTCTATTCCTACAACGTGTTCGGATATTCGCCGTCGAAATATGCCTGGCTGGCGCGCAAGACGGGTTTGGCGGTCGCCGGAATCGTCGACCTCGACGTTCTCGACGGCCTGGAGGAATTCCTCGATGCCGGCAGGCTTCTCGGCTTGAAGTCCTGCGTCAGTATCGAGTCGCGCGTCTTCGTACCGGAATTCGCTTCGCGGGTCGTCAATTCGCCTGGCGAGCCGGGCATCGCCTATCATATGGGCGTCGGTTTCACGCGGGCGATCGAGCATCCGTTCCTGCACGGCTTGCGCCATTCGGCGCAGGAGCGCGTCCGCGAGATGATCGTGCGCGTCAACGCCTATCTCGCTCCCGTCAAGCTCGATTTCGACAACGACGTCGTGCCGCTGACGCCTAAGGGCAACGTCACCGAACGGCACGTCTGCGAGGCTTACGAGCGCAAGTCCGAAGAGGTATTTCCCGATGCGGAGCGCCGCAGCGCATTCTGGGCGGGCAAGCTCGGAAGCAGTCCCGCGCCGGGAGCCGAACTCCAGGGGCGTATCCGCGCCAAGACGATGAAGCAGGGCGGCGTCGGCTATATCGCGCCCGCAGGCGGATCGTTCCCGACCATGGTCGAAATGAACCGTTTTGTGCTGGAAGCCGGCGCAATTCCCACGCTGGCCTGGCTCGACGGCACCAGCGAAGGCGAAGCCTCGGTCGAAGAGCTGTTCGAAGTCGCGGTAGGGTTGGGAACGGCGGCGCTGAATATCATTCCGGACCGCAATTACCGGCAGGGCGTGAAGGACCGCCGCCTGCAGAATCTGTACGACGTCGTGGCGGCCGCCGAACGTCTTCAGTTCCCGGTGATCGTCGGCACGGAGATGAACGCGCCCGGCAACAAATTCGTGGATTCGTTCGGCACTGCGGAACTGCAGCCGCTGCTGCCGGTATTCCTGCGGGGCGCCTACATCGTGTATGCGCATTCGGTGCTTCAGCGCCAGTGCGGCCTCGGCTATCTGAGCGCGTGGGCGCGCGAATGTTTCGGCACGCGGGCGGAGAAGAACTCCTTCTTCGAAACGCTGGGGCGGGCCCTTCAGCCAAGTGTCGAGGACAGGCTCTCAAATCTCTCCGTCGATCCGTCACCGGCGCAGATTTTAACGACGATCCGGTGAACCATGTCGGCGATTCCACATACGCAGCGCGCCGTACAGCTGGTAGGCCCGGACGAACTGCGTATCAATGACACCAAGCCGGTCTGCGAGCCGGGCCCTCATCAGGTCTTGGCCAGGGTGGAAGCGACCGGCCTCTGTTTTTCCGATCTGAAGCTGCTGAAGCAATTCGCCGCCCATGCCCGCAAGTCGCCTGTCGCAAGCGGCATCGATGCGAGCGCCTTGTCCCAGATGCCGAATTACGTCCCGGGCGACAAGCCGGCCGTGCCGGGACATGAAACCGTCGTGCGCCTGGTGCGCGCGGGTTCGCAGGTGCGCCACCACAGGATCGGCGGCCGCTACTTGGTTCAAACCGACTATCGCTGGCTGCCTACGGCGTCGTCGAATGCTGCTTTCGGCTACAATTTCGAAGGTGCGCTTCAGGAATATGTGTTGCTGGACGAGCGGGTGATCGTTTCACCCGAAGGCGAGTCGATGCTGATTCCGGTGCCCGAGGACTTGCCGGCTTCCGCGCTCGCCCTGGTCGAACCGTGGGCCTGTGTCGAGAATGCCTATGGCGAAGTCCAGCGGCGGACGTTGAAGGACGGCGGCAGGCTGCTCGCCGTTGCTGAATCGCCGGTGGATGAAGGCGTCTTGCGTAATCTGCCGGGGCGTCCGGCGTCCACGACAATCACGACCGCGGATCGCCTCGACGAGCTCGATGACGCGTCGTTCGACGACATCATCACTTTCGGATCGGTGCCGGAGACGGTGGAACGGCTGTTCGGAAAACTTGCGGCCGGCGGTCTGATGAACATCGTGCAGTGCGGCGGCAGGTTCGACCGGCCCGTGGTCGCGCCCGTCGGCCGGATCCACTACGGCGGCATTCGCATCATCGGCACAACCGGCAGCAGTCCCGAACGCGCCATGCTGGGGGTTCCGGTCAATGCCGAGATCTGCCCGGGCGACAGGATCAACATCATCGGAGCGGCGGGGCCGATGGGGTCGATGCATGTCATTCGCGCCCTGTCCGAAGGCGTCGAGGGTGTCTCGGTATTCGCCGGCGATCTGAGCGAGGAACGCATGGCGGCGCTGCGCCGGCTGGCGGTGCCGCTGGCGGAGCAGAATCGAATCCCGCTCTCCTTGTACAACCCGGCAAAAGCCGCTCCCGCCGGACGCTTCAATTATATCGCCCTGATGGTGCCGGCCGCCGCTCTCGTGCCGCAGGCGATCGCCGCCGCGGAAACGCACGCGATCATCAACATCTTCGCGGGGATTCCGGCCGCCACCAAGATCGCAATCGATCTCGATACCTACATCCAGCGGCAGCTCTACTTCGTCGGGACCAGCGGATCGATGCTGGCGGACATGAAGCGCGTGCTGGGCAAGGTCGTCGCGCGGCAGTTGGACACCAACCTCCTGGTTGCAGCCGTTTCCGGCCTCGATGGGGCGATCGACGGCATCCGGGCGGTCGAAAAGAACTTGATGTCGGGTAAGATCGTCGTCTACCCGTCGTGCCGCGGATTGCCGTTGAAGCCCCTCGACCAGCTCGGTGTCGATGTGCCGTTGGAGGATGGCCGCTGGAACGGGCGTTCCGAAGAAGCTCTGTTGCGATTGTACGGTAAAGAATGAGTGCGAATTTGCAGGATAAAGTCGCGGTCGTCACGGGAGGAGCGCAGGGCCTCGGCCGGGCGATCTGCGAGCGTCTGGCACACGAAGGCTGCAGCGTCGTGATCGCGGACGTCAACGGAACCGGCGCGTCGGATGCGGCGAACGAAATCTCGGTGTCGACGGGCGTGCGCACGCTCGGGCTGAAGGTCGACGTCACGGACGAGGCGCAGGTCGAGGAAATGTTCGCGCGCATCGAGCGCGAGTTCGGCCGCATCGACATCGTGGTTTCGAATGCGGCCATCCTGATCGCCGAGCCCATCGCGGAAGCCGATGCGGCCAAGTGGCGTGCGGTGATGAACGTCAACCTGTTCGGCTATTTCCTCGTCACCAAGCACGCCTGCCGGATCATGATGCGGCAGAAGAGTGGCGCAATCGTCAACATCAACTCCAAGTCTGGAAAGCGCGGCAGCGCCGCCAATTCCGCCTACGCCGCCACCAAGTTCGGCAGCATCGGCCACACCCAGAGCGTGGCGCTGGAAATGGCGCGCTACGGCGTGCGCTGCAATGCCATTTGCCCGGGCAATCTTCTGGATTCCCCGTTGTGGACCGATCCGCAACGCGGCCTGTTCGTGCAGTATCTCAAGGCCGGAAAAGTCGCTGGCGCCAAAACGATCGCAGACGTGCGCCAGGCCTATGTCGAAAAAGTGCCGATGAAGCGCGGCTGCACCTATGAAGACGTCTGCAACGCCGTCGTGTTTCTTGCATCCGAACAGTCGTCCTATATCACGGGCATTGCGCTCAGTGTGACGGGCGGCCAGGAAATGAGTTGATCCCATGAGTACGCTCGAAGACCTGCTGAACCTGTCGCACGAAATCGGCCGCGAGGACCGGGGGCTTGCGCTGTTGGGGGAGGGCAACACCTCGGCGCGCCAGTCGGAAGACGTCTATCTCGTCAAGGCCAGCGGCACCTGCCTCGGCACCCTGCGCGAGGAGGATGTCGTCGCCTGCAAGATGTCGCTCATTCTTTCGATGCTCGATGAGGACGGCCTCACCGACGAGCAAGTCGATGACGCGCTGCTTGCCGGCCGCGTGGACGCCAACGCCAAGAAGCCGTCGGTGGAAGCGGTATTCCATGCCTGGGCACTGTCGCTGCCGAGCGTGAAGTTCGTTGGCCACAGCCATCCCATCATGGTCAACCAGATCCTGTGTTCTCCGCGGGCGCGCGACTTCGCCGAGCACCGCATGTTCGCGGACGAGATCGTCTGCGATGGCGTGGCGTCGGTGTTCGTTCCGCTCACGGATCCCGGACTGAAGCTGGCACAGGCAATCCGGCGCGAAACCGGTGCCTTCGTGCGCAAACACCAGCGCGTGCCGCGCGTCATCCTCTTGCAAAATCACGGCATCATCACACTAGGCGGGACTTGGCAGTCGGTCCTCGCCGCCATGTTGATGGCCGAAAAAGCCGCCAGGATCTTCATCGGGGCGGCGCAGCTCGGCGGACCGCTTTTCATGTCGGATGAGACCGTCGCCCGCATTGCCACCCGGCCCGACGAGCTTTATCGCCAGCGTGTGCTGAACGTATAAAATCGGCTCGACCGGCTCTGCCGCCGGTCGGCAAGCTCGTCGCGACAAGGGGCGGTTACCGTGTACCAGGATTGCGTTGTCGTCCTCGACGTCGGAAAGACGCTAGCCAAGCTCACCTTGTGGTCGACCGACTGTGTGCTCCTCGATCGCGCCACGCGGCCGAACGAACGCAAGCTGTCGCGCCGCGGCTATCCCACGCTCGACGTCGAGGGCATCGAAGCGTGGATGATCTCCACGCTGAAGTCCTTTTCCGGGCAGGGGTCGATCCGCGCCATCGTACCCGTGGCGCATGGTGCCGCCGGCGTCATTCTTGCGGCTGACGGTAGCTACGTCGAACCGCTCGATTATGAAGCCGCTCTGCCGGACGAGCTGTACAAACAGTACTTGGCCCAACGCGATCCGTTCAAAGAGACCGGTTCGCCCGCCTTGCCCTGCGGGCTCAATCTCGGCGCCCAGCTGCATTGGCTCGAAGCCATCCTGCCCGATGTGCTGCATGACGCGGTGTTCGTGACCTGGCCGCAATTCTGGGCCTGGCGTTTGAGCGGGGTTGCCGCGACCGAAGTGACGAGTCTTGGGACTCACACGGATCTGTGGCGGCCGTTCCAAGGCACGCCGTCCGGCTTGGCGCGGCGGCGGGGGTGGGCGCAGCGCTTCGCGCCGCTGCATCGCGCCTGGGACAAGCTTGGCCCGGTGACCTGTTTCTGGCGGGAACGCTGCGGTTTGCCCGAAAACTGCCAGGTGGTTTGCGGCATCCACGACAGCAACGCCGACCTGCTCGCGGTGCGTGCGCAGATCGGCAATCGCGATCACACCGTGCTTTCCACCGGCACGTGGTTCATCGCCATGCGCTCTTGCCCCGAGAGGTCCGATTTTGGCGGGTTGCAGGAAGACCGCGACTGCCTCGTCAACGTCAATGCCTTCAACGTGCCGGTGCCGTCAGCCCGTTTCATGGGGGGGCGCGAAACCGAGCTTCTCGAAGAGGGCATTCAGATCGATCCGGCGTTGCAGGAAGACGCGCTGCTGCGGCGCGCCGCCGAGCTGGTGAAGACGGGTGTATTCGCCTTGCCCGCGTTCCAGAAAGGGGTTGGGCCCTATCCCAGGCTTGAAGGCCGTTGGATCGGGCGGCCGGATGACCAGATCGGACGGCGGGCCGCGGCCGGTCTTTATCTTGCGCTGATGGCTGACACGTCTCTCACGCTGATCGATTCGCGCGAGCGCTTGGTGGTGGAAGGCCGTTTCATTGCCGATCCCGTGTTCGCGCGGGCTCTGGCAAGTCTCAGACCGGGACAAAGCGTTCATTTGGCACCATCGAGCAACAGTCTTTGCTATGGCGCGATCGGTCTTGTCGCGCCGGAGACCGTGCCCGAATCGGAATTGGTGGAAGTAAAACCTTTGCCGTTTGCCATCGCGGCATACACGAGTCGGTGGCGCGAGCAACTCGCAAGCGCAGTAAGCGCCGACTAGGCAGGAAATCAGGGATTTTCCCGCACCGGCGGCCGAGCGCCGGCGCCGTTTCCGCGTGCGTGCAACCGGAACACCTCCGCAGGCGGACAGCTCGTCGCAGTGTGTGGTGAAAGCCGCACATCGCGATCAAGATCAATCGGAAAATCGAAATTTATTCACACGACCAAGCAAATCTGATTATTATCACTCTCAGACGATCACAATGATGCACAGTTGTGATCGATTGGGCGCATAGAGGTACAGGGGACTCTGGTTTACGGGGCAAGCACCACAATGTTTTTGCGGGCATGCACCTCTCGTCTGGAGCCGTCGCGCTAACGAGCAAACGTGCAGAGGGAGGGTTCAACCCAATGAATATGACTACACTCAAGAGTCGCCGTGCGCGCTTGCTGTGCAGCACGGGCCTGGCGGTTGCGGGCGCACTGCTCGTGTCGTCGGCTGCTTCTGCGCAGGAGCAGGTCGAAACGGTGGTCATCACCGGTTCTCGTCTCGCCGTGACAAGCGCTTTCGATGCGCCCACGCCGGTAACAGTCGTCGGCGCTGAAGACATCAAGATGTCGGGCGCGGTCAATATCGAAAGTCTGCTCAATCAGACTCCGCAATTCGTCGGCGCCACAAATGGCGGTCCGACTTCGAATACCCAGCAACCGAACGGCCAGAGTGGCGGCGCATACGTCAACCTGCGCGGTTTGAACTCAGGCGGAACGACCGTGACGTCGCGCAGCCTCGTGCTGGTCAACGGTCGTCGCTACACGATCGGCGGCACTTACCTGATGACCGACCTGAACACGATCCCGATGGCTCTCGTCGAGAGGACGGAAGTCGTGACGGGCGGTTCATCGGCAGTGTACGGCTCGGATGCCATCGCCGGCGTCGTGAACTTCGTGATGAAACAGAATTTCACGGGCGCACAGGTCGATGCACACATGTCCATCGACGCGGCGACGTCAACGCCCGTCTACAGTTTCGATCTGACGGTCGGTGGCAATTTCGACCATGACCGTGGCAACGTGGCAGTGTCGTTGGACTACCTCAACCGCGGTGGGATCACTCAATCGCAAGTCGACTATGCCAAGGTTCCGTTGAACGAAAGCTGCGTGACGGCTTCGTCGTGGAGCTCGCGGTTCCCGGGAACCGCGCTTCCCGGTGGCACTGCAGCGAACTGCGTGGCGAACGGCGGCAAGATGGGCTTCACCCAGGGCGGCAGCACCAGCACACCTGCTGGTCAGTTCCTTCCGGTCTATACCGGCAATGATCCCACGCTGACGACCCCCAATACCGGCCTTTACGCGCTTGCCGGCATCGGTGGAATCGGCAGTACCGGATTTACGTTCAATGGTTCGACGCCCCGGCTCACGAACAACCCGACCGACTACTACAACACCACCGCTCTCAATAACATGCAGCTCCCGCAAGAGCGCTGGATGATGAACACCTTCGCGCATTACGACCTGACGTCGAAGATTACCGCCTACGCGGAAATGCACTTCAGCAACAACACGGTGCAAATTCAGCTGACCCCGAGCAATCTCGGCAGCCAGTCGATGTTGTTCAACGTGAACAATCCCTATCTCAGCCCGGCCATGGACGCCGTGCTGAACAGGCTCGATCAGCTCGAGACGGGCACAACGAGCATTACCGAGGGCTCCAAGACCTATACGACTACCCCCGGTGACGGCTTGGCGATCCTCAAGATCAACCGCCGCTTTGTCGAACTCGGCAACCGCGTCGACTCCGACAACCGCGTGGCTTGGCGTTTCGCCGGCGGGTTCAAAGGCGAACTCGGCGACGTCAGCACCGATTTCTTCAAAGACCTGACTTTCGACGTCTACTACGACTATGCTCGGACCACCGACACCAGCTTCCTGAGCGGCGTCGGATCGAGAAGCGCAATCCAAAACGCTGTCTTAAGTCAGAACGGTTTGGCACCGGTTTGCGACATCTTCGGATCGAATATGTCGGCTGCGTGTATCGCCGCAGTGAGTATCAGCGACAGCTACACGACGAAGGCTGAACAGGCTGGAGCACAGGCCACCATAGCCGGTACGGTATTCGATGCGCCGGCTGGGCCGGTCCAGTTCGACCTGGGCGGCGAATGGCGTTTTGACCAGGCACAGTACATTCCCGATCCGTACATGGCTTCTGGCGAACCGACCGGGTTCAACGGCAGCTTGCCGACAAAGGGCAGCGAGTCGGTCAATGAAGTGTTTGGCGAGTTGCGCGTGCCGGTGATCAGCGATGTTCCGCTGATCGAGAAGTTCACGATCAACAGCGCATTCCGTTATTCCGATTACAACTTGGCGGCTGTGGGCGGCGTGTGGACGTATTCCGCAGGCGCCGACTGGAAGGTGATTGACGACATCAGCTTCCGTGGTCAGTTCCAGCACGCCATTCGTGCGCCGAACGTTGGCGAGCTGTTCGGCGGAACGCAGCTCAACTACACCACCCCGCTGACCGATCCTTGCGGCAGCCTGACGCCGGTGGCGCAGCAAACTGCAGCGCTGAGGGCAATATGCGTCGCAACGGGCGTACCGGCGGCGAATGTGTTCAGTACGCTCGTTCAAGATGCGTCGGCGCGTGTCGGCTACATCTCGGGCGGCAATCCGAACCTGCACCAGGAAGCGTCGGACACCATCACGTTCGGTACAGTATTGACGCCGAGATTCATTCCCGGCCTGACCGCCAGCATCGACTTCTGGAGTATCGATGTTAAGGGCGCGATTGCAGGGTTCGGCGGTTCGGCAGCGCAAGTGCTGAGCGGCTGCTATGGTCAATCCAGCGCAAGCAACCCGTACTGCCAGGTCATCACGCGCGATTCGACTGGTGCCATCGACGCGCCTAACTACATCCTGCTCGGTGAGGCCAATCTCGGCTTCATGAAAGTCCAAGGCATCGACTTCGGCGGCGCGTATTCCTTCGATGTTGATTGGGGTCTGCTGACTGGCAGCAGCAACTTCAGCACGACGTCCAACTGGACGTGGTCGCTGGAGAACAGAGCGAACTCGGGCACGCCGGGCGCCTACCCGACCAACTGCGCCGGAGCCTTCGGTGCGACTTGCGGCGAGCCGTCTCCTCGCCTGAAGGGCATGTCCCGCGTGACATGGGCTGACGGCCCATTGAGCTTGAGCTTGGCTTGGAGATTCGTCGCATCGGTCACGGATGACCGTTACTTGGTGTTCCTCCGCAATGGCGCGCCTGGAATCACCCCGTTGGCCCAGATGACCAACCCGGTTATCCCGGACTACCACTACTTCGATCTCTCCGCGACGTATGGGATCAACGAAAACCTCGACGTCACGGCCGGTGTGAACAACGTCTTCGGAACCAACCCGCCGGTGGTGATCAAGAGCGCCGGCTATGGCAACACATGGCCGTCCACATACGATGCATTCGGCCAGACGTTCTTCATCAATCTGACTGCAAGAACAAACTAGGATGTAGGTGTATTTAAAAGGTGCGAAAACCTCCCGAACTGTTGGATCGCACCAGTCCCTTCTGACTTACCGCGGCCGGTACGAATATCTCGTACCGGCCGTTTTTTCATTGGGCCCGCGGTAAAGTGTTCGCTCCGGCGTTTAGGCCTTCTGCCGGTGCCGTCGAGCCCTTAAACTCACGGCAAATTCGAAAACAATAACGGGGAAGAAACGTGGCGATTGAAACCGATGTCGGATCACCGGCAAGGTCCTTGCGTGGGCCGCTGGCGCGTGTGTTCCACTTGAATTGATCGACATGGGCCGCAAGATCACGAGCGCGAATGGACTTGTTTCCTCAAGTCGGAGCAGCGCCGTTTCATCAGTCTGTCTTGAAGGACAATAGAAAATGTCACCCAGTATTATCGCAGGTATCGGATGGCACATGGTCGGCGCTGCGAGCGCTGCCTCATTTTACGCCCCGATCGGCAAGGTCAAGCAGTGGTCTTGGGAAACCACTTGGGCTGTGGCCGGCCTATTCTCCTGGATCCTGCTGCCGATTGTCGTCAGCGCATTTCTTCTTCCGGATTTTTCGGGTTTCTATCGGTCGCTTGATGCCAGCGTTGTCTGGAAGGCGTTTTTGTTCGGTGCCATGTGGGGGATCGGCAACGTAAGCTACGGTCTCACCATGCGTTATCTCGGCATGTCGCTGGGGATCGGTGTCGCCATCGGCGTGACGCTTGTCATCGGAACCGTCGTGCCACCGATCATGCACGGTCAACTCCTCGAAATTCTCTCGGGCAGAAGCGGAATTCTGAACATGCTCGGAATTGCGGTCGCGCTGATCGGCGTCGCGACGGTCTCCTATTCCGGCCATTTGAAGGAACTGGCGCTCGGCCGGACGATCGAGCAGTTCGATCTCCGGAAGGGGCTCGCACTTGCGGTGATGTGCGGCATCTTCTCCTCGGGCATGTCGTTTGCCATCGATGCCGCGAAGCCGATCGCGGCCGCCTCGCTCGCACTAGGCGTCAACCCGCTTTATGCGGCGCTTCCAAGCTACGTCATCATCATGGGGGGCGGCGCTATCGTCAACTTCACCTATTGCTTCCTGCGGCTTGCCTTCAAGAAAGACCTTTCTTTACGAGCGGACCTTGGACAACCGTCACGAACCTTGATGAGAAATGCAACGCTCGCAGCCACGGGCGGCATCATGTGGTACTTGCAGTTTTTCTTTTACGCTTGGGGCGCCGCCAGCATTCCGCAACACCTTGGCTATGTGAACTGGATGCTGCACATGAGCGGCTACGTGCTGTGCGGCGGGCTTGTCGGCTTGGCGCTCAATGAATGGGCCGGTGTCGGCCGGCGCCCGATCCGCATACTTTGGGTCGGTATGATCGTCATTATCATTGCCGCCAATCTCGTCGGGCTCGCGATGGCCTCGTAGACAGGCAAAACAGCGCGGCCCAAGATGGGGCTGTCGCGGGTAGTTTAGTGCAATGAGAGAAGGGTTCGTTCTTCCGGCGATCGGTTTTGCTCTGGTCGTCTACTACGGCTGGAAAGGCGCTGACGAGCGGTGATTGTCGCTTCCGTATCGGACTTCCGCAAAAAAGCCCGGCGCAGGTTGCCGAAGTTTCTGTTCGAGTACATCGACGGTGGTTCCTATGCGGAAGTCACCTTGCGACGGAATGCGGACGATCTGGCGTCCATCGCCTTGCGCCAGCGCGTCTTGTGCGACGTCGCCAAGCTCGACACGTCTACGGAGCTGTTCGGTGGGCGCCTGAGCATGCCGGTGATGCTGGGGCCCATCGGTCTCGCGGGTCTTTATGCGCGCCGCGGCGAGGTCCAGGCGGCGCGTGCGGCGGAGGCCGCGGGCGTCCCGTTCTGCCTATCGACGGTATCGGCGTGCCCGCTCAAGGAAGTGCGCCAGGGCGTAAAGCGTCCGTTCTGGTTCCAGCTTTACGTCATCCGCAACCGCGCCTTCATGCGCGATCTCCTGGCCCTGGCGGCGGAAGAGGGCTGCACGACGCTGGTCTTCACGGTCGACATGCCGCTGCCCGGCGCGCGTTATCGCGATCGCCGCTCGGGGATGTCCGCGCCATCGCAGACGCTGGGCGCGATGCGGCGCTTCGCGCAGGCGTTGGCCCGTCCGCATTGGGCCTGGGATGTGGGCCTTATGGGGCGCCCGCATACGCTCGGCAATCTCACCGCGGTGCTCAAGGGCAAAAGCGGGCTCGAGGATTTCATGGGTTGGATGGCGGCGAATTTTGATCCTTCCGTCACCTGGGACGATCTCGGCTGGATCCGCGAGATCTGGAAAGGCCCGATGATCGTCAAGGGCATCATGGACCCGCAGGACGCGCTTCAGGCGGTGAAGCTGGGCGTGCAGGGCGTTGTGGTGTCGAACCACGGCGGGCGCCAGCTCGATGGCGTGATTTCGACCGCGCGTGCCTTGCCCGCCATTGCGGATGCGGCGGGCGACCGCCTCACCGTGCTCGCCGACGGCGGCGTGCGCAGCGGGCTCGATGTCGTGCGCCTTTTGGCGCTCGGTGCGAAGGGCGTCCTGCTGGGACGTGCCTGGGCGTTTGCGCTTGCTGCAGGCGGCGAGGCCGGTGTGGCTCAGATGCTGGACATCGTTCGCCGCGAAATGCTGGTGGCCATGTCGCTCACCGGCGTCACGTCTATATCGCAAATCGATCGCCGCATCCTTGATAGGACGGGGTGAAGCACACCGATCACTGCGGCCGGCGCATCGGCAAACGGGCAGGGCGCACGTGCGCGTCGATCAAGAGATCGGCCGTTTCGATCAGATGCCGCGCCGGCCCGCCCGCGCCGAACATCTGGCCCGACGAAAAAGTTCCCTCGATCACCAGCAGCAGCGCGTCCGCCAGCACCTCGGGGCGCCGCGCGCCCATCGCCTTGGCGACTGCGGTCAGCGAGCGGCGGAACTGACGCTTGTTTTCGGCAGCAACTTTACGTGCCGGATGGTCGTGGTCGGGATATTCGACCGCCGCGTTCGAATTGCCGCAACCGCGGTAATCGGGCTTGCCGGCCCTCTGCACCAGAGCTTCCAGCCAAATCCGCAGGCCCTCGCGGGGCGTCTTGCCGGATGCGATCGTGGCATCGAATAATTTCAGGCGTTGCTGGCCGTGATGGCGCAAGTAGTCGGCGGCAAGTTCGTCCTTGGAGGGATAGCTGCGGTAGAGGCTCGGCTTGGTGACGCCTGCGCGCGCCACGATTTCGTCCACACCGACAGCGCGAATTCCCTCGCGGTAGAAAAGTTCCTCTGCCGATTCCCGTATGCGATCTGCCGCCCGTTTGGGCATTGCCGCCTTGTTCAAGGCCGTTTCCTCCTGCGCATTTGTATTTGTTTGTAGCGCTTCAAAATTATCCCTTGCCGGCCCCGCGGCTCCCAATATATTTGTGGCCGCGGACGTACCGGTCAGTAACATATGAATCTAGTTCGTACCAGTGCCGATTTTAAGGTGGGACTGCGCGGCGCCGGAGGAAAGGTGCGCGGCGCATGAATGCCATCGTACGCATCGCGCTCGATCGCCCCTATACCTTCATCGTGATGGCCCTATTGATACTCATCATCGGGCCTCTCGCCGCGCTCAAGACTCCTACGGACATCTTCCCGAATATCGGCGTACCGGTGATCGGCGTCGCGTTCCAGTATACCGGGCTTTCGCCCGACGACATGTCCGGGCGCATCATTACGCCCTACGAGCGCGTGCTGACGACAACCGTCAACGACATCGAGCATATCGAGAGCACCTCGTTGCCCGGCATCGGCATCGTCAAGATCTACTTCCAGCCGAACGTCGATATCCGCACCGCCACCGCGCAGGTCACCTCGGTTTCGCAAACCATCCTCAAGAACATGCCGCCCGGCACTACGCCACCGCTGATCCTGAACTACAACGCGTCCACCGTTCCGATCCTGCAACTCGCGTCCTCGGGCGCCGGTCTTTCGGAACAACAAGTGCTGGATTTAACACAGAATTTCATGCGGCCGAACTTGGCCACGGTAGCGGGTGCCGCCATTCCCTTTTCCTACGGCGGCAAGGTGCGGCAGGTGCAGATCGATCTCGATCCGCAGGCGCTGCAGGCGAAGGGGTTGTCGGCCCAGGACGTCGAGAACGCCATCGCCGCGCAGAATCAGATCATCCCGGCCGGAACGGTCAAGATCGGTTCGTTGCAGTACACGGTGAAGCTCAACGACGCCGCCGAGAGCATCCAGGATCTCAACAATCTGCCGATCAAGGCCGTCAACGGCACGGTGATCTACGTCCGCGACGTCGGCCATGTGCGCGACGGTTCGCCGCCGCAGCAAAGCATCGTGCATGTCAACGGTGCCCGCGCCGTCTTGACGACCATCCTCAAGACCGGTTCGGCCTCCACGCTGGACGTCGTGCGGGGTATCAAGGCCATGCTTCCCAAGCTGCTGGAATCGCTGCCGCCCAGCTTCCGGGTGACGCCGCTCAACGACCAGTCGCTGTTCGTTACGGCCGCGATCTCCGGCGTGGTTCGCGAAGGCATCATCGCGGCGGCGCTGACGAGCCTGATGATCCTGTTGTTCCTGGGAAGCTGGCGCTCGACGGTGATCATCGCCACCTCCATACCGCTGGCGATTCTTGCGGCATTGGCGGCGCTCTCGGCCGTCGGCGAAACCCTCAATATCATGACGCTCGGCGGACTGGCGCTCGCCATCGGTATCCTGGTGGACGATGCGACCGTCACGATCGAGAACATCAACTGGCATCTGGAGCAGGGGAAGCCAGTCCGCCCCGCCATTCTCGACGGCGCCCGGCAGATCGTGACGCCCGCCTTCGTCTCGCTGCTTTGTATCTGTGTCGTCTTCGTGCCGATGTTCACGCTCTCCGGCGTGTCCGGTTACCTCTTCATCCCGTTGGCCGAGGCCGTGGTGTTCGCCATGATCGCCTCGTTCATCCTATCGCGCACCCTGGTGCCGACGCTCGCCAACTATCTGCTGAAACCGCATAGCCATCACGGCATGGACGACTGGCGCCGTCGGCCGCAAGGGGCTCTTGCGGCCTTCCAGTCGGGTTTTGCCAAGCGCTTCGAGTATTTCCGCGAGGGCTACCGCAACCTGCTTGCGATGGCGATGGCGCACCGGAGTATCTTCATCATCGGATTCATGGGCGTGGTCGTCTCATCCTTTGCGCTGGTGCCGTTCCTGGGCTCGAACTTCTTCCCCTCGGTCGATTCCGGGCAAATCGCCATCCATGTCCGTCCGCCCGTCGGCACCCGCATCGAAGATGCGTCGGCCATGTTCGGCGACATCGAGAAGGAGATTCGCCAGACCATCCCGCCGCGCGAACTTTTGTCCATCGTCGACAACATCGGCCTGCCCACCAGTTCGATCAATACGATCTACAACAACTCCGGCCTGATCGGTTACCAGGACGGCGACATCTACATCAGCCTCAACGCCAACCATCATCCAACTGCCGATTACGTGCGCACATTGCGCCAACGGCTACCGCGGGCGTTTTCCGGCGTGACCTTCTCGTTCCTGCCTGCCGATATCGTTAGCCAGATTCTGAACTTCGGCAATCCGGCCCCGATCGATGTGCAGATCACGGGCCCCAACGCGGCAGCGAATCAAGTCTATGCGCTCGATCTGCTGCGCCGGATGCGGACGATCCGCGGCATCGCCGACCCGCGCATGCAGCAATCCGCCGACAATCCCGAGCTGCGCGTCGATGTGGACCGTTCGCGCATGGCGGAACTCGGCCTCACCGAGCGCGACGTGACCGACAGCGTGACCACCTCGCTCGCCGGCAGTTCGCAGACTGCGCCGACCTTCTGGCTCGATCGCAAAAGCGGGGTTTCCTATCCGATCGTCGCGCAGACGCCCGAATACCGGGTCGGTACGCTTTCGGAGATCGCCAACATCCCGGTCACGCCTTCCGCTCCCACCGGCACGACGTCCAGCCTTCAGGTCCTTGGCGGGTTGGGTCGCATCACGCGCGACAACGCAAGCGCCGTGGTCACGCACTACAACGTCAAGCCTGCGGTCGATCTTTATGCCACCACGCAGGATCGCGACTTGGGCGGCGTGGCGGCGGATGTGCGCAAGCTGGTTTCCGACACCGCGAGTGAGGTGCCGCGCGGAGCCACGGTCACGTTGCGCGGCCAAGTCACCACCATGGATTCGGCATTTAGCAGTCTCTATTTCGGAATCCTGGCGGCGCTGGTGCTGGTCTATCTCTTGATGGTGGTGAACTTCCAGTCCTGGCTCGATCCCTTCGTCATCATTACGGCGCTGCCGGCCGCCCTGGCCGGGATCGTCTGGATGCTGTTCGCCACGGGCACCACCTTGTCCGTTCCGGCCTTAACCGGCGCGATCATGTGCATGGGCGTCGGCACTGCCAATTCGATCCTGGTCGTCAGCTTCGCGCGCGAGCGCCTCGCCGAGACCGGCAATGCGGCCGTCGCCGCGATCGAAGCCGGGATCACGCGCTTTCGTCCGGTCTTGATGACCGCGCTTGCCATGATTATCGGCATGGCGCCGATGGCGCTCGGGCTGGGCGAGGGTGGCGAACAGAACGCGCCGCTCGGTCGCGCCGTGATCGGCGGCTTGATCTTCGCCACCTGTGCCACGCTGATGTTCGTGCCTGTCGTGTTCAGTATCGTGCACGGCCGCCGCTCGCCTCGCCCTGCGCAGACCGCGCCGGAGCCTCTGCCATCTTCGGGAGAAGCCTATGCCTGACAGACAGGATTTCGACTTGGATGTTGCGGCGGAGGAACAGCCGGCCGTGCTTCGCTTCGTGCCGCCAAAACGACTGAAGACAGTGGGCGTAGTCGCGGCTGCCGTCGCGCTGACCGTGGTTGCCGCGGGGCTGTTCACGCGCATGGTGGCCGCCCATGAGGTCGACGACTGGACACAGGGCCAAGTCGTTCCGATCGTGAAGACCATCACGCCTGCCGACCGGCGCGCGGGCAACAATCTTGTTCTGCCCGGCTCGGTCCAGGCGTTCAACAGCGCGCCGATTTACGCGCAGGTCTCCGGCATTGTGCAGAAGTGGTACGTCGACATCGGAACGCCGGTGAAGGCCGGGCAGCTTTTGGCGCAGATCGATCCGCGCACCTACCAAGCTGCGCTTGATCAGGCCAAGGGCCAACTCGCGCGCGATGCGGCCAACCTTGCCAATGCCAAGGTCGACCTCGGCCGTTATCAGTCGCTGGCTTCGCAGAACGCGATCTCGAACCAGCAGGTCGCCACCCAGCAGTCGGTCGTCGCCGCCGATGCGGGCGTGGTGCAGGCCGACAGGGCCGCGGTCGAGCAGGCCAGCATCAATCTCGGCTACACGCGCATCGTAGCGCCGTTCGACGGCACCGTCATCAGCCGTTCGATCGACATCGGCAATTTTGTGGCGGTGGGAAACGCCTCCTTGACGCCGCTGTTCACCGTGGCCGACGAGAGCCGCCTGCGCGTCTACGTGCGCGTACCGCAAAGCTACTCCGCCGACATTCAGCAGGGTTCCGCGGCAAGCTTCAGTGTGCCGGAATATCCGCAGCGCTCCTTTACCGCCACAGTGGATGCGAACTCCGGCGCGGTCGATCCGGCCAGCGGCTCCGTGCTGGTTCAGCTTCTGGCCGACAATTCCGACTACCTGCTCAAGCCCGGTGCTTATGCCGAGGTTCATTTCAATCTGCACACCAATGCCGTTGCGATGCAGGTGCCGTCCAGCGCGCTGATATTCCGGGACAGCGGCATGGCCGTTGCGACGGTTGCACGCGACAGCAAGGTCGCGATCAAGCACGTCACCATTGCGCACGATCTGGGTACGTCGGTGGAAATCGCCTCGGGCGTCGATCCTTCCGATCGCATCATCGACAATCCGCCGGATTCGCTGCGGCCCGGCGACACCGTGCAGGTTGCGAACGGCGCACCCGCGCACCAGCGTACGCGAACGGCGGAGCGCTGAGACCTCGGATCAGGAAGGCGACCACCACGGTTCGTGCATCGGCAGGAACGTCACGGGCACTTCGGATACGAAGGTCTTCAGCCACTCGGCGCAGTACTCCATGCCCCATTGCTCGGAGACGACGTGGCCGAGGATGACGAGTCCCTTCTTGCGCCCGGCCGAAACCAGGTCCTGCGCGTACTCGACGATTTCCCACTCGCGCGTTTCGCCGACGATCATCACGTCCACGTCGCTGTTGAGCTGAGGAATGCCGGGAAACTGCGAGAAATAGCCCCAACTCGAGCCCGCGCGGCGCACCGGCAGGTTGGGATCGCCGACCACGCGTACGGTACGGTCGTCGAGCTTGGTGGCCAGTTCGTGGGCCAGCGCGCCCAACGTGGTGACGGGCAGGGTGAAGCGCTGCGGATTGTCGGCGTCCGCGTATCGAGTCCACCCCAGTTTGCGCATCATGCCCACCGCGATGCCGTCCAGCGGTTTCAGCGCGTGCCAATGGTCGTGGAAGTGGAACACCACGAGACCGTGCTGCTTGATGAAGGCCAACTTCTCCAGATACAGCGAATCGTTCCCAAGCAGCGAAATGTCGTCCGGGTGCGACCAGAAGGTCGGCTCGTGCGTGATGACGAGGTTCTGCCGGTTCGCCGCGGCCCGCTTGAGCACGTCGAACGTCGCCATCATCACCGTGGCGATGGCGGTCACGGGGGTGTCGGCGGCTCCCGCTTTGATCCCGTCGACCGTTTTGACGCGCCATGGCACGCCGACATGGGCCTTGATGCGGTCGATGACGTCTTGGGCCGTCGGGGTCGTCGCTGCAGTGCCGGAGGCGGCGAAAGCCGCGCCCGTCGCGGCCAGCATGGTGCGCCGTGTCATATCCGATGCGAACATCTCATTTCTCCAGCGAGGCAACCGGGCGATCGTTGATCCTGACGTTGTTCAACGACAGCCCGCGGACATTCTTGACGATATTGCCTTTCGCCACATTGCGGAAATCACAATCGCTTAAGGCAACGTCGCACACGGGCGCGTCGTCCAGACCCTGCGCGTCGATGCCGTATTGACTGCTGCCGCTCACGACCTGTTCCAAGCGGACTGTGCGCACCACCGGCCGGAACGGTCCCTTGGCGCCTTCCTCGTAGTTGAAGTCGATGGCCAGGACTGCGTGCGACACCTGGCCGATCACCAGATTGCGGAAATACAGCTTTTCCAAGAGGCCGCCGCGCATGGCGTTGTCTTTCAGGCGCACTGCATTCCACAGGTCGGGACTGTCCATCCGGCAGTTCTCGGCGAACACGTTGCGCACGCCGCCGGTGATTTCGCTGCCGACGCTCACGCCGCCATGGCCGTTTTTCATGGTGCAGTTGCGGATGACGACGTTCTCGGTCGCGACGTTCACGCGGCGGCCGTCGCCGTTGCGGCCCGATTTAATGGCGATGCAGTCGTCGCCGGTATTGAACGAGGTGTTCTCGATCAAAACGTCCTTGCAGCATTCGGGATCGCAGCCGTCGGTATTCGGCCCGCCGCTGTCGATGACGACGTTTCGGATCGTCACGCTGGTGCAGAGCGTGGGGTGCAGTTCCCAGAACGGAGCGTTGCGCAGCTTCACGCCTTCGATCAGCACGTTGCGGCAACGATAAGGTTCGATGAAGCTCGGCCGCAGATAGTACCCCCGGCCGAACACGCGTTTTTCTACGGGCACGTTCTTCTCGCCCATGTCGAACAGCGCGTTTCGCGCCGGAGTCTGGTTCGGCGTGCGGTCCGCCCAACCGTGTTCGGTTTCTCCCTTCCACGGCCACCAATGGCGGCGGTCGGCCTGTCCGTCGAGCGTGCCTTCGCCGGTGACGGCGACGTTCTCCTGCTCGAAGGCGTAGATGAGCGGGGAGTAGTTCATCAGCTCCACGCCTTCCCAGCGCGTGAAAACCAGCGGCAGATAGTCGGCTGGATCCGTGCTGAAACGAATGGTGGCGCCTCGCGCGAGATGCAGGTTCACGTTGCTCCTGAGGCGAATGGCGCCAGTCAGCCATGCGCCTGCCGGCACTACCACGCGCCCGCCGCCCGCTGCCGCGCACGCTTCCACCGCGCGGGCGAACGCCTGTCGGCAGTTGGTATGGCCGTCTCCGGCGCCTCCGAAGTCGGTCAGGAGAAAATCGCGAGCCGGGAATCGGGGCCGGACGATCCGTGCCGCGATCTCGTCGGCGCGCTGCCAGGGCGATCTGTCCACGCGGCGGGCGGTCTCGGCGGCGGCCGGAAAGACAGAAATGACACCGGTGGCAATGAAGCTTTGCAGGATGCGGCGTCGGTCGGTCATATCCTGGTCCTCGGGAATGGGGCCGCGACAAGGCACGTCGCGGCGGGAGAACCTTAGAGTCTGCCCCACAGCGCTGTCCATGGGACGCGCCGACGCCGGGCTGCTGCGTCGTCTGCGATCGGCGAGGCGGAGCATTGTGGCGGCTGGTGCGTTGTCCAGGCGTTGAAACCGATGTGGAGATTTCAGGATGCCAAGCAAAAAGGCCGTCGAGAGGGCTCGAAAGGACAAGCGCGCGGGCAAGTCGGCGAGCACGCAGGCCGGCGAATTCGTGCGCGAGGAGATCAGGCGGATTCGCCGCGGCGTGCATGGTGCGCGGTCGCCGCAACAGGCTATTGCGATCGGCTTATCCGAGGCGCGCCGCGCCGGCGTCGATTTGCCTCCGCCCAAAAAGGGCCGGACCAAGAAGCGCACGCGGCAGAGTACCAAATATGCCCACGACGTGGGCCAGGGCAAGCGCAAGCCACGCCGGCGGCCGCGCGTGGCGCGTGCCGTGAAACGCGTGCTGAAAAGCGAGCCGCGCTCCGCGGCTTCGCATCGCGCATTGTCGCGGGCCGCGAAGGGTGCAGCCATGCGGCGCGGAGCGGCGTCGCGAAAGGCGTCGGCGCGCAAAGCGGTCCGAACAAAGGGCGCAAAGACTCGCTCCGGGGCAGCCAGGAAGGCGGCCCGCACGCGGCGGCGTCGCCGCGCATGAGCGGCCGGCCTCGCCGGACGCTTCAGGGTGACGCCTCGCGCTCGCCGCGCGATTCTTGGTATGATTCGGGATGCCCGCCGGAATCGATCCCTTCTATGCCATGGAGATCAGCGGCCTCGCCCATCGATTGAAGGCCGAGGGCCGCTCGATCATCCACATGGAATACGGCCAGCCCTCCACGGGTGCGCCCGCGAAGGCCATCGAAGTCGCCCATCGCATTCTCGATACCGAGGCGATGGGTTACTGGGAGAGCGAGGCGTTGAAGGCCGGGCTTGCACGCCACTACCGGCGGACCTATGGCCTCGACATCGATCCCGACCGTTTTGTGCTCACCTGCGGGGCGTCCCCGGCGCTGGTGCTGGCCTTGGCCGCGAATTTCGATGCCGGCGACCGCATTGCCATCGCGCGGCCGGGTTACGTCGCCTACCGCAACGTGGTGAAGGCGCTCCACCTCGATCCGGTCGAGATTGCGTGCGGGGCAGAGACGCGGTTTCAGCTCGCCGCCTCTCATCTGGAGGCACTCGACCCGTCGCCCAAGGGCATCATCGTTGCCAGCCCCGCCAATCCCACGGGGACGATCATCAGCGCCGGCGAGCTGGAACGCATCGCGCAGGTGTGCCGCGCCCGGAACATCGCCGTGATCTCCGACGAGATCTATCACGGCATCAGCTATGTCGAGCCGGCGCGAACCATGCTTGCATTCGAGCCGGACACCTTCGTCATCGGCAGTTTCTCGAAATACTTCAGCATGGTCGCCTGGCGTCTCGGTTGGCTTCTGGCGCCGGCCGGACTGGTGCAGCGTGCGCGGGCCTTCGCCGGAAACATGTTCCTCACCGCGCCGTCGCTCAGCCAGCATGCCGGCCTTGCGGCGCTCGATGCCCATGACGAATTGGAGGCGCATGTCCGTGTCTACCGGCAAAACCGCGACCTGCTGCTGCAGGCGCTGCCGCAGCTCGGGCTCGACCGCATCGCCCCGCCCGATGGCGCCTTTTATCTCTATGTCGACGTCAGCCATCTCACCGACGACAGCTTGACGTTCTGCAAGAGGCTGTTGCTGGATACGGGGGTCGCCACGGCGCCGGGCATCGATTTCGATCCCGTGGACGGCCGCCGCCACATCCGTCTCAGTTTTGCGGTCTCCACGCCACAGACGCAGGATGCGATCGGCCGCCTGCAACAGTGGTTTTCCTCCCGGGCGGCAAACGACACGAGGACAGTGCGATGACGAAGGACGAACTGAACGCCTGGGCGCTGGCGCACGGCTGGCAGATGGCGGACGGATACCTCAGCCTGATGAAGCCGCGGCAGTTCGAGGTGCCGATCGTCCGTCTGGTGCTGAAGGCCACCGTCGCCAACCTGGAAATCCGCAAGCCGAACGGCAAATGGGAAAAGGTGACGGGCGAAAGCTATTCCAAGATCGCCGCCGATCCCGATGGCGGCATTCCGCGCGGGCTTGGCCTCGACACCATCAACGGCTTGTCCTCGCTGATGGCCGACAACAAGGACCGGCTGGTGTTCGCCAAGTTGAAGGGAAGCTAGAGCGGTCCTGTTGATCGTCCGCAACCATTTGAAATTATTGATTTAACTGGTGCCGGAGGTGAGAATCGAACTCACGACCTACCCCTTACCAAGGGGTTGCGCTACCACTACGCTACTCCGGCCACCCATGGGCACTCGGCCCGAAAGAGGCGCTGCTATAGCCCAAGGCCGGGAGCAAGGGAAAGGGTCCGGTGGCGGGCACGGCGAAATCTCCCGAACAAAGGCAGCGGCTTGCCGCCGCATTGCGCGAGAACCTCAAGCGCCGGAAGGCGCGGGCCCGCGCGCTGGCGGATGAGAAGGGGCCCCAGCCCTCGGAAATCGCTCGGCCGGAGCCCGGCTCCGGTCCCTCAAAGGGCGGTCCGGCGGACTGACATGGGGCAGGATTCCGGCTGTCGCAGGCGGGCGTGCCGCGCTAGAAGGGCCGGCCGTTTCCCAGAGGGTTCATGGACAGGATCAGAATAAGAGGCGGGGCGCGCCTGCGCGGGCAGATCCCGATCAGCGGCGCCAAGAACGCCGCCCTGCCGCTCATGGCCGCCAGCCTCTTGACGGAAGGTCCGCTCGTTCTGTCGAACGTGCCGAAGCTGGCCGACATCGCCTTCATGTCCGATCTCTTGAAGAGTTTCGGCGTGGCGGTCGAGTGGACGTGCGAGGAGCAACCGGGGCGGGGCGGCTGCTTCCGGCTTTGCGGCGCGAGCCTGACCGGCACCACGGCCGATTACGACATCGTGCGCAAGATGCGCGCGAGCTTCTTCGTCCTCGGGCCGCTGCTGGCGCGTACCGGCCAGGCAAAGGTATCGCTGCCCGGCGGTTGCGCCATCGGCGCGCGGCCGGTCGATCTGCACTTGAAAGCCCTGGAGGCGCTCGGCGCCAAAGTCGAACTGGAAGAAGGCTATGTCATCGCCGGCGCACCGGATGGGCTCACGGGCGCCCGCGTCGAATTTCCCTCCATCACCGTAGGCGGCACGGAAAACGTGCTGATGGCTGCCTCCCTCGCCAAGGGCCGCACGGTGATCGCCAACGCGGCGCGCGAGCCGGAGATCGACGACCTCGGCCATTGCCTGATCGCCATGGGCGCACAGATCGGCGGGCTCGGCACCTCCGAGATCGTCGTGGAAGGTGTCGAAGCACTGCACGCCGCGGAGCATTCCGTGCTGCCGGATCGCATCGAGACGGGCACCTATGCCATCGCGGTGGCGATCGCGGGCGGCGAGGTGGAGCTTACCGGCACACACGCCGATCTCGTCGGCGCGCTGCTGACGGTGCTGGAAAAGGTCGGCGCCGAAATCCGCCCCACGAACAGCGGCATCGCCATCGCCCGCAACGGCATTCGGCCCATTTCGGTCTCCGTCAACACCTCGCCGTTTCCCGGCTTTCCCACCGACCTGCAGGCGCAGTTCATGGCCCTGATGGCGACCTCGGAAGGCGTTTCGCGCATCCGCGAGACCATTTTCGAGAACCGCTTCATGCACGTGCCCGAGCTTCTGCGCATGGGCGCCGACATCAAGGTGGACGGCGACACCGCCACGGTCACGGGCGTTCCCCGCCTCAAGGGCGCGCCGGTGATGGCAACCGACTTGCGCGCCTCGTCGAGCCTGGTTCTGGCGGGGCTTGCGGCAGAGGGCGAAACAATCGTGAATCGCGTCTATCACCTCGACCGCGGCTTCGAGCGCATGGAGGAAAAGCTCGGCCGGGTCGGCGCCGACATAGAACGGATAAGCACATGACCACACCAGCACTCAAACTTGCCGCCCAGGACGCCGAAGACCTGGAGGTCATTTCCGCACGGTTGCAAGACGCCGTGGCGAAGATGAAGGACCTCGTTTACCTGCCGAAAACGCGCCGCTTCGTGGCGATGTTCAATCGCTACAAATGGGAGAGCGGCCAGCGCGGGGATTTGCGCATCCGCAGCGGGCTGCATTTCGACGGCGTGCTCTCGGTCAAGTCCAAGAACCTCAAGCTCGGCGCGCCCGAAAGCGTTTTGTCGCTGCTGGCGATCAAGTTCGCGTCCTCGGGCGGCGACGATCCTTCCGGCACCGTCGAGCTTGTTTTCGCGGGTGGAGGGGCGATACTGCTGCAGGTAGAATGCCTCGACGCCAGTCTCGCCGATGTGAGTGGGGAATGGGCGGCGCGCGGGCGGCCCAGTCACGAAGAAGAGTAAGATGAGACGCTGGCTTGACGCTCGCTCGGAAGGTTTTGCGGAAGAATTCTCGGCCCTTCTCTCGCTGAAGCGCGATAAGGACAAAGACGTCTCCAGCTCCGTGCGCACCATCATCGCGGATGTGCGCGCCCGCGGCGATGCGGCCCTGATCGAGCTTTCGGCGCGCTTCGACCGCGCACAGCTCACCCCCGGGACGCTGAGGCTCTCCCAGTCGGAAATCGGCGCCGCGCGGGCGCAATGCGGCGACGGGGCGCTCGCCGCGCTCGATCTTGCCGCGCGCCGTATCGAGGCCTACCACCGCCGCCAGGTCCCCACCGACATTATGTATACGGACGAGGCGGGGGTCCGCCTCGGCTGGCGCTGGACGGCGCTCGACAGCGTAGGGCTCTACGTGCCCGGCGGCACCGCAAGCTATCCCAGCTCCGTCCTGATGAACGCGATTCCCGCCATGGTTGCGGGCGTCAAACGCATCGTGATGGTTTCTCCCGCCACCGGCGGCGCCATCAATCCGCTTTCCATCGAGGCGGCGCGACGGGCAGGCGTGAACGAGATTTATCGCGTCGGCGGGGCGCAGGCCGTGGCCGCGCTCGCCTATGGCACCAAGACTATCGCGCCCGTGGACAAGATCGTCGGTCCCGGCAACGCCTATGTGGCGGCGGCCAAGCGCGAAGTGTTCGGCACGGTCGGCATCGATTCCATCGCGGGCCCGTCCGAGATTCTAGTGCTCGCAGACGCACAGAACGATCCCACCTGGATTGCCGCCGATCTGCTCGCGCAGGCCGAACACGATCCCTCCGCCCAGAGTATCCTCATCACCGACGACATCTGCTTCGCCAATCAGGTGGACGCCGCCGTCGAGCGCGCGCTCGCGGAGCTGCCGCGCGAGAAGATCGCCGCCGCGAGCTGGAGCGACTTTGGCGCGATCGTCATCGTGGAAAATCTCGCCGATGCGGCGCCGCTGGTGGACCGCGTGGCGCCGGAGCATCTGGAAATCGCGACCACCGCGCCCGAGGACCTGCTGCCGCTGATCCATCACGCCGGGGCCATCTTTCTCGGTCGCTACACGCCCGAGGCCATGGGCGATTACATTGCCGGGCCGAACCATGTGCTGCCCACCGCGCGCACGGCGCGGTTCGCCTCCGGCCTGTCGGTGCTCGATTTCGTCAAACGCACGTCGCTCATCTCCTGCACCTCGCAGGCCATTTCGAGGCTCGGACCGGACGTGATCGCCTTGGCCGAAGCCGAGGGCCTCGAGGCGCACGCGCGTTCGGTGTCGGCGCGGCTGAACGCTCGGAAAGATGGCTGAGGCCTCTCCCTTTCGCCTCGTGGGGGTGAAGCTCGAGGAGCGCACCAGCATTCACCGTACCCACGAGGTCGAACACGAGCGCGAGATCGCGCTTTACGACCTTCTGGAGGCCAACTCCTTTCACCCGGTCGGCTCCAAGGGCGGGCCTTACGAACTGGTTCTCGGCGTGGAAGAGAACCGGCTGGTCTTCAACATCAAGCTCTTGGACGGCGAGCAGCACGGCAAGCTGATCCTGTCGCTGACCCCGTTCCGGCGGGTCATCAAGGACTACTTTCTCGTCTGCGAAAGCTACTTCAAGGCCATCCCCAACCAGCCTTCCCACGCCATCGAGTCCCTCGACATGGCCCGCCGCGGCCTGCACGACGAGGGCGCTGCGATCCTGCAGGAACGTCTCAAGGGCAAGATCGAGGTCGATACCGACACGGCCCGCCGTCTTTTCACCCTTATTTGCGTGTTACATCTCAAAGGGTGATCGCATCGCGGGGGCGATGATGCGCGCGACCTTCTTCTCCATCGTAGCGGCGCTTGTCTTCTTCGGCGCGGCATCCGCTGCGCCTCCGCCGCGTGTGAAACGACTCGAGGCTTGAGCCCTCGGAGCTGCCTATCCACGCGGTCGCCATTGTCACGGAAGCGAATGGGGAGACACAGGGTTTCGAGTTTGCGGTCAGGCTGCCGGCGGCCATAGAGGACCTCGCGCCCGTCATCCTTCGTGAAGCGAAACGGAAATACGCGGCTGCGAAATAGCCGCCAGGCCGCTTTGGGCCCGATTCATCGCGGTTTAGCGCCCGTAAAGCCGGGGATGAGACCCTGCAAACCCTTGCTTTTAGCCGGTTTCGGTGCATTCTCCCGGCCGTATTTTCCCCCAACCCCGAGGCCGGATGCCCAAGGAAGAGCTACTTGAATTCGAAGGCGTGGTCAGCGAACTGCTGCCCAACGCGACCTTTCGCGTGACGCTGCAGAACGGTCACGAGATCATCGCCCATACCGCCGGCAAGATGCGCAAGAACCGCATCCGTGTGCTGACCGGCGATAAGGTCATGGTGGAAATGACGCCGTATGATCTCACCAAAGGGCGCATCACCTATCGCTTCAAATGAACCCCGCGGCGGCCTGCTGCTGGCGAGCGAGAGCCCGCGGCGCAAAGCGCTGCTGGCGCAGGCCGGCATCGCTCCGGACTTGATCCGCGCGGCGGCCATCGACGAAACCCCTCGGAAGGCGGAGTTGCCCCGCATCTATGCCTTGCGGCTGGCGCAAGCCAAGGCCGAAGCCGTTTGCGCCAAGCACCGCGAGCCTCATACCGTGGCGCGGATGTTCATCCTGGCGGCGGACACCGTTGTGGCCTGCGGCCGCCGCATCCTGCCGAAGCCCGAAGACAACGACGGCGTGCGCGATTGCCTGAAGCGTCTTTCGGGCCGCCAGCACCAAGTGCTGACCGCGATCGCCCTGATCGCGCCGGACGGAACGCTGCGCACGCGGATCGCCGTCACGCGCGTTGCCTTCCGCCGTCTCACGCTCGCGGAGATCAATTCCTATGTCGACAGCCGCGAAGGCATCGGCAAGGCGGGCGGCTATGCCATCCAAGGCCGCGCGGAGGTGTTCGTCCGCCACATCAACGGCAGCTACTCGAACGTCGTCGGTCTGCCTCTGACCGAAACCGTGCTGCTCCTGCGCGGCTGCGGTTACGGCTGCTGAACTTTCGTGCCGTTGGCACCCGGCGTGTTCAGGCGACGTTCTTCTCGGCTGCCTGCGCCGCGGTTCTTTCGGCGATTTCCTTGGCGAGATTGAGAATGGCCTGCCTGTATGACGGCGAGCGAATGCCGGAAAAGGCCTCGAGAAGTTCGGCGGCACCGGGTTGGTTCATCATCGCGACACGGTTCATGGTGAGCGACGAGGGACCTTGCTGCGCGATGTCGCCGATGAGATCCGTCAGGCTGCACTGCAGGGCGTGGGCGATTTCCGCCAGTCGCGAAAAGCTGACGCGATTGGTGCCGCGCTCGTATTTTTGAACTTGCTGGAAGGTGATGCCGATCCGTCGCGCGAGCCGATCCTGCGAATATCGCAGTTCCCGCCGTCGCTGGCGGATGCGGAAGCCCAGCGCGACATCGAGGGGATGCGGAGACGTGCCTTCTGTGGCGGCGTTCGTGTCTGTTGTGATCAGATCCATGGCTTTAAATCGACCTCTGCCTGTTCTACATCCGGTAGTCGTGGGTGGAATGCAACCCTCGTCGGAGTTGTATTTGCTTGGAGTTCGAGAGTGCGGGGGAAGAAGATGCGTTGGCGGACAAATTCGAGTTGTGAATCATCGCTGATGCAACCGATCCGTCTGTTCCGTCCCATTCAACCGGGGCGAAGCGTAGCGAAGGGTCCCGCAACCGCAGGAATTCGAAAAGGTCCGTTGCGGACAATTTACAGCTCGATTTGGCCGCGCAGTCCCGATCGGCTCCGCACGCGAGTCAAGTTTGGCAGAGGTTCTTGAAATCGAGCGGCCGGCGATAGGTCCAGCGCCGAAATGCGCGCCTGAAACCGGCGGTGTCGGAAAATCCGAGGAGGTCGGCGATCTCGTCGACCGTCATTCTGGTGTCGCGCAGATATTTGATCGCCACCTGCATTCTCAGCTCGTCCGCCAGGCCCCGGAACGAGGTGTTCTCCTCGCACAGCTTTCTCCTGAGGGTCCGCGTGGTGATGTGCAAGCGCTCTGCGACGTCCTCGACGCTGATCCGCTTCGTCAGATGAGGGAAAAGCGCTTCGCGGACTTTGCCGGAAACTCCGGTGCGAAGATGCAACTCGTCGATCATTTTGTCGCAGAGCTTGATCGCCGCCGCGTAAGTGGCCGCATTGCCGACTTCCGGCGATTTGTTCATCCACGCAATGCTCCAGATTATCCTGTTTTCAGGCTGGAGAAACCGCACTTCGCAACCGAGACGCTCGCGGTAAAGAGACGCGTCATGAGGGGGCTTATATCTGACGTGAAACTCTTGCGGCATGAACCACGGGCCCATGGTGTCGCGGTTCAGCGAGACATGAATGCCGAACTGAAGTTCGACCAGGAATCTGTAGAGTTGGGCGTCGATTTTCGGATGAGGGATGGGGTTTATCGTCCACCCTGCATGCTGTCCGTCTTCGCCATAGGAGATTTCCGTCAGCGGCGCCGACAGCACGTGATACTGCTCGGAAAAACGCATTGTTTGGCGGAGATCGGGACTGCAAAGAATCGCGAAGCCGTAGATGCCGTAGGAAGAAACGTGGAACCGGTTTCCGGCACGATAGGCGGCGAACGGATCGCGGCAGAGACTGGCGGCATTGCGGCAGCATGTGATGATCTGATTGAGCGACACCTTGATCTCGGGCGAAGTCAGGTCGCTTGCCGACAGTTGCGTATTCTGGAGAAGGTCGGACGTCGCCATACCGTCCGCCGCGAAAGCAAAAACGATCGTAGCCGGCCTCATTACCGGGAAAATTCTTTCATCTGGACGGACACGTATCATCGTTGCTCCATCGATGCCACGTTCGAAAACCGATTGCGGAATCGCTTAGCATACAGCATCCGCGTTCGGTCATGCTGCATTTGCGTGGTCGCGATGCATTTGCTTACAAGTGACGTCGATGGATGATGAGAAGTGGCGGCCGCTTCCAGCTTCCCGTTATGCGCGTGCATGGTTTACCTTGCTAACAAACGCGCTGCGGACAGGTACGTTATAACTCGATCCGCACGCGGAGCAAATCTTGCGCGTGGGTAGAATTGGACACCTCTGCCGCCCTCGCCGTTCCCCGTGTGTTCTTGCCTGGATGCGGTTGCACCTCATGGAGGCGCCCGGTGGCGGCGAGACATTCCAATTGGTCTTGCACTCTTAGGTGGAACGTCGATAACAACACCGGTATGGCGCAGGAAATCCTCATCAACGTCGGTGCTGCCGAGGTGCGCGTGGCGGCGGTTGCGGCGCAGAAGCTGCAGGCCCTGAGCAGCTCGTGCACGTTCGGTGCCGAAGGGGCCGGCTTGGTGGGCGACATCGTACTGGGTCGTGTGGCGCGCGTGCTGCCTGCCGTACAGGCCGCCTTCGTCGACGTCGGCCGCGAGCGCGCGGGCTTTCTCGGCGTCCGCGAAGCCAGGTGCCTGCGGCCCGAAGCGGAAGGAGAGCCGTCGATCAGCCAGCTGGTTCGCGAAGGCGACAAGGTGCTGGTTCAGATTGTGAAGGATCCCATCGGCGACAAGGGTGCGCGCCTCAGCGCGGCGGTCGCCATTCCGGGCCGCCAGTGCGTACTGACGCCGTTCCAGGCCGGTGTCGCTCTGTCCCGGCGCATCGAGGACGAAACCGAGCGCGAACGGCTCGCCGCGATGGCGCAAGAAGTGCTGGCCGGTTCGCAGCAGGGCTGCATCCTGCGTACCGCCGCGATCGGCATCACGGCCGACGAGCTTAAGGCAGACCTGGAAGACGTCCGCCGCGAATGGCTCGAGATCGCCGCGGCCGCGCGTACCGCCAAGCCTCCCGCCAACCTGCACCACGATCTGGGACCGGTCGAACGGGCACTGCGCGACATCGTTCGCGACGACACCACGCGCATCCTGATCGACGACGCGCAGGCGGTGGAGCGGGCGCGCGCCTATTGCCGCCGCACTATGCCGCATATGGAAGAACGGATTTCCCTGTTCGCCGGACCGGGCGGGCTGTTCGACGAGCTGGAAGCCGACATCGACGCCTTGACGCGTCCGCGCGTCCAGCTTGCCTGCGGCGGCTGGATTACGCTGGAGGGCACCGAGGGGCTCACGGCGATCGACGTCAATTCGGGCAGCTTCGTATTTGCCAATGGCGTGGAAGACACCGGGCTCACGGTCAACCTGGAAGCCGCCGCCGAGATCGGCCGCCAAGTGAGGCTGCGCGGCATCGGCGGACTGATCGTCATCGACTTCATCCATATGCAGGACGCGGCGCATGTGGAGCGCGTGCAGCGGGCGCTGGCCGAAAGCCTCGGCAGGGATTCCGCGCCGTTCAATATCGGTCCCGTCTCGGCGTTCGGATTGACGGAAGTCACGCGCAAGCGCGTGCGCGAACCGCTGGTCGAATTGTGGAGCGAGCACTGTCCGTGCTGCGGCGGTCTGGGTCACGTCCGCCGGGTGGAGACGATTGCATTGGAGTCGATCCGCTGCATCGAGCGCAGTGCGCGTGCGGCGCCCGGCAAATCCATCCGTCTCTACGCTGCGCCCGAGGTCGTGTCGTGGCTGGAAGGCGAGGGCGTGCGTGAGGCCCTCGCGCGCAAGGGAATCGTCCGGCTGGAAATCGAGGCCGATAAATCGTTCCCGCGCGAACGCTTTGACGTGAACACGAGTGGCTGAAGACAAAAAATCCGCACGGTGTCCGATCTGCAACAGGGCCGCATCCGCGCGATTCCGGCCGTTCTGTTCGCGCCGATGCGCAGATATCGACCTTGGGCGCTGGTTGACCGGCCGATATGCGATCCCCTCGGAAGTCTATCTTGACGAGGAGGAAACCGACGAATTGCCGCACCCCAATAGGGACACCTGATCGATCTGTTTTATAACAGCGGTGGGGAAACGTACCACTAAAGGGGAATGCCATGCACCGCACGGCAGTGACGGTTATCTGTGCATCTTTGTTACTTTCGTCTTCCGCGCTCGCCAGCGGTTTTGCATTGCGCGAGTCCAGCGGCAGTTCGCTGGGTCTGTCTTATGCCGGTGCCGCCGCCAACGGCGACAGCGCCTCCAACCTCAACTTCAACCCCGGTCTGCTCGGCGATGTGAAGGACTTCGACATTTCGTCGAACGCCATCGGTCTGCTTCCGAACACGAGCGGGACGTTCACGGCCACTACATCGGCAGGGACGCCGGTCAGCGGCAACACGCATCCGAAAGACATCGTGAACACCGCGTTGGTCGGGTCCTTGGATGTGCGCTACCGCCTCACGGACCAGCTCATCATCGGACTCACGACGTCCTCTCCGTGGGGGATGATCACCGATTACGACAGCTCCGTGACCCGTTATTACAACATGAAGAGCGACGTGAAGACCTACAACGTCACGCCGATGATCGGCTGGCAGCCGGTTCCGGAATTCACGATCGCCGCCGGCGTGCAGGTGCAATACATCAAGGGCACGCTGACCAAAGCCATCGACTTCGGCACCATCGGCGCGTTGAACCACATCCCGGGCTCGATCCCGGGGGCGTTCGACGGCTACGTGGCCCTCAAGGCCCAGACCTGGGGCGAGGGCTTCGTGGTGGGTGCCGCTTGGAATCCCACGCCCAGCCTTTCGCTCGGCGTGTCGTATCGCTCGCAGATCGACAACACCTTGAAGGGCACGGAGAACTTCACGCTGGACAGCGCGGGGATCGGCGCCACTTTGAAGGCCGTTACGGGCATGTTCGTCAACGGGCCGGCGACCGCAAAGATCGCCACACCGTCCGTTCTAACCTTCGGAGGCAAGTGGCAGGCGTCGGACCAGTTCACGATTCTGGTCGGTGCCGATTACACGGGTTGGGACGCCTTCAATACGCTGACGGCGCATTCGGCCAACGCCCATCAGCCCGACGACGTTTCGATCATGAACTGGAATACCAGTTGGTCCGGTTCGCTGGGCGTCGAATACAAGCCCGTAGAGGATTGGACCCTGCGCCTGGGCACCGCCTATGACGAGACGCCGACGGTGAACGTTTACCGCACTCCGGGCATCCCCGACGGCAGCCGTTATTGGATCAGCGGCGGCGTGGGTTATCGGCTCAACGACCACATGGACGTCGACCTCTCCATCGCCCGTCTGATCGCCCAGAAGGGCGCCATCGCCCTGAGTCAGGCCGACGCCGGCAATGCCGCGCGCGGCAACCTGACGGGGACGGTCAGCCTGGCCGTGACGCTGATCGGCTTCGAGGTCAGTTATCACCTCTAGGCCGTTGTCCGAGCATTAGGTTCTTCGCCGTGGTGGGGTGAGTCCCTGCCGCGGCGAAGTGCTTTTGGGCGGTCGCCGCTTGTGCTGGACAGAGGCCGCCGCCTTGCCTACAAGACACCCCCTCTAGACTGATCCCGCCCAGGTAGCTCAGTTGGTAGAGCAGCGGATTGAAAATCCGCGTGTCGGTGGTTCAAATCCGCCCCTGGGCACCATCAGTTCGTAAGTATTTGATTTATATATTATTTTTTCGAAGGCGGCCGCCATGCCGCATCCAAGATCGCCGAATCCAAGTCATCGGCAACGGCAGCCGGTTTGGTCGTTGCGATGCCTGGTGATTGCCGCGAACCGGCTCCTGAAATCCTCGAAATCGCCCGCGCTTCCGTCAGATCGAACGCCTTTTGAGGTTTGTTTCGAACAATTCGATCGATCCGGACTGCGGTGCAACGGCACGCTGGCGAAGTTCTGCTGCAAGAATCGCACGCTGGTTATCCGCAATGTGAATATGACGTATGCGGCCGAGTACCGGCCAGAACTCCACCCGCAAGGCGTCGCAACCTCCTCGCACGGTCCCTTTGACGGTGACTTTTTCATGCACGAGGAAGGCTTGGGCGAATTCGATGTTCTGCGCACCGATATCGGGAAAACGTTCATCGAGGCGAGCGCCGCCGAACAGTTTTGCCTCGAGATTGCCGCGAGTCGCGCCGGCCCGCAGCATTGCGTTGATCAGCAATTCCATCGCATAGGCGCCGTAGCGCTGCGCATTGGGGCCTTCAAAGTCCTTTCCGCCCGGCAGTAAAAAATGATTCATGCCTCCGATCCGTGCGATTGGATCGCGTATGCACGTAGCCACGCAAGAGCCGAGAGTCGTTGTCAGGACAACGCCGGTATCTGCGGTGACTTGAAGCTCGCCCTGAACGAGATGGATCCGCTGGGCGCGCGGGCCTTCTCGATCACGCGCAAGCGGATGTTCGCTCATGTCAGCTTGCCGAAAACCGCTTCGATCTTGCTCTGCAGCGCGCCGAAATTGAAAGGCTTGATGATGTAGTTGTTGACGCCTAGCTGAACGGCTTCGTGAACCAGATCGATTTCCGCGCGCGAAGTCAGCATGATAAAGGCCGTTTTGGCGATGGACGGCTCGGAGCGCACCTTGCGCAGAAGGCCAATGCCATCGAGCTTGGGCATGTTCAGATCGGAGATGACGAGATTTACCGGTCTGTACATCAGCTCGCTGAAGGCTTCTTCGCCGTTGTTGCATTGCGTAACTTGCGAGATTCCGATCTGGCGCAGACTGGTCATGACCAACGCGCGCAGCGAGGGTTGGTCGTCGACAACCAACACCTTCATTTTCTTGGCCTCGGGCATCAGACCTTCTCCTTCAGGCTAGATGTAGGTGCCGAGGTCGCAATGGAGTCGGCACGGCGGAAGGTAGTCAATCCGGCTGCGTAGAAACAAGAAAGGTTTGCGGGCACGCGCTCCGAATGTCCGACGAAAAGATATCCGCCGGGTGCGATGAGCTCGGCCATTTTTGCCCAGATCTCGGCACGTGTGGCTTCGTCGAAATAGATCACCGTGTTACGGCAGAACACGACCTGAAACGGCCCTTTCATCGGCCACGGATTGATCAAGTTCGCAACGCGGAATGTTACCAGACCGCGCAGCTCCGGGCACGCTCGAAATATCCGTTTGCCTTCAGCGGTCTCGAAGGGTTCGAACCAGCGTTCGCGTAATTTGTTGCCGACCAACGTGAGCGCGCTCTGTTCGTAGGAGCCTTCTCGGCCCCGCCGCAGCACTCCCTGATTGATATCGGTGGCGAGAATCCTGATGTCGTACTTGCCGGCATCCGGCATCAGCGAGAGCAACGTCAATGCGATCGAATAGGGTTCCTCACCGGACGAACATCCTGCGGACCAGAATCGGATACGTTCGCCGTCGCGCGCGCGTGCTGTGATCTTAGGTAATACTTCGGACTTGAGGATCTCAAAGTGATGCGGTTCTCGAAAGAAGCGAGTCACATTCGTCGTGAGAGCTTCAATCATCTTACGGCGTTCGTCTGCGCCGTCGGCCATTCTTACCAGATCGCAGTACTGGCCGAAGCTCTCGAGACCGAGCAACCGGATTCGTCCTACAAGGCGCGCATACACCAGCGGCATTTTCTCCCGCTCGAGTACGATGCCGGACTCCATCTTGACCATTTCGGCAACGGTCACGAAATCGCGCGTGGAAAACGGCACCACTTCGCGAGAGCGGTTGTGTCGAATTCCATCCGTTTCGACAGAAGGGTAGGTCATGCACTGCTCCCTTCTCGGCGCGGCATGACTTGCTCAAGCGAAATAATCCCCAACACGGCGCCTTCAACCGTGATGAGTTCCCGCACAATCGTATGAATCGCTTCACCCGTCAGATCCGAAGTTGTTTCGACTGCCTCCTGCGGGGCCGTAACAAGGTCGCAAACCTCATCGACCAAAAGGCCGACGAGCCTTTTTTGCACCCAGACGACGATGATAACTCGGTCATCGGTAGCGTCATTCGGGGCAAGGCCCATCAGCACGCCGATGTCGACGATGGGTAGTATGATGCCGCGCAGGTTTATCACGCCGCGCAGATAGGACGGCGAACGCGGCAAGAGCGTCGCCTGGGACCAATTGCGCACCTCTTTGACCGCTATGGCATCGACGCAGAACATCTGCGTGCCAAGGCGGAACGACATCAGCTCGCGCGCACTGGCCGTTGGTGTTTTTGGAGAAAGTGCGCGCTCAGCCATCGGCAGCCAGCCTTTCCGCCGGCGTGCCCTTCGGCCTGCGCAACGCGACGATTGCATTGATGTCGAGTATTAGTGCGACGCGTCCGTTTCCCAGGACGGTCGCGGCAGCAATACCCTCCATAGGATGCGTATCGATATCCAAGGCTTTGATGACGACCTGGCGCTGATCCAAGATGTCGTCCACGATCAGCGCAATCTGTTGCCCCGTGTCGGCCTCCACGAGCACCGCGACGCCCTCGGCTTTGATGGGGGCTGGCGGCCTGTACTCGAACAGAGCGCCGAGGTCGACGAGAGGAACATGCCTGCCGCGTATTGCGAGAAGTTCCGTGTTGGCGCCGAGCTGAAGAAGATTCTCCGTCGAAAGCGGAACTGTCTCCAGCAGGTTCGTCAGCGGCACGACCAAGCCTTGCGCACAGACGGATACAAGCATGCCGTCCAACACCGCAAGCGTCAGCGGCAGACTGAGGGAAAATGTGGTTCCAAGGCCCGGACGCGACGAAACGGCGATGCGCCCCCCGAGCGCCTGGACGCTGCGGTTGACGACATCGAGGCCGACACCGCGACCGGAAATATCGGTTACTTTCTCCGAGGTGGAAAAGCCGGGCTGGAAAATAACGCTGTCGATCTCTTCGTTCGATAGAACGTCTTCGGCACCGATCACTCCGCGCTCGACGGCAATGGAGCGAATGCGTTCGCGGTCGAGTCCCTGGCCGTCATCGGTTATCTCGACGATAAGCCGTCCGGCGCGATGCGCTGCCGAAACCCGCAGCAGACCCTTCTGGGATTTGCCCGCTTTGACCCGTGTCGCGGCGTCTTCAATTCCGTGGTCGATCGCATTGCGGATCATATGAGTAAGGGGATCGTTCAGCCCTTCGATCAGGGTGCGGTCGACTTCGGTGTCCTCGCCCTCCATGACGAGGTGCACCTCCTTACCCGTGGCCATTTCGATATCGCGTACCAGGCGCGGCAGGCGCTGGAACACCGTCCTCACCGGCTGCGCGCGGATCGCCATCACGCTTTCCTGCAGATCGCGCGTCAGCATCTTTATGTCATCGAGAGCCTTCGGGAAATTGGGATGCGTATCCGTCTCCGGCGGAGCATATTCGCAAAGCGTGGCTTCGCTTATGACGAGCTCGCTGACCAAATTCATCAGGCGGTCGAGCCGGTCGAGATTGACGCGCAGCGTCGACGACAATTGCGTACCCTTTGACGTCGGCGTCTGGGTCGGTACAGGCGAGTTGGATTGTGGAGGCGCTTCCGGTTTCTGCGGAGATAGGGAGTTTTCCGGCGCGGGAGCGACAGAGGAAATGCAGACGATCTCCAACTCGCATTCCTGCTCGACGAATTCGAACACCTCGCGAATCTGCGCTTCGTCGTGCGCTGTCAACAGATCGATGGTCCAGAACAAATAGCCTTCATTGTGATCGAGCTCCGAGAGGAGTGGAAGGCTGTCCGCATCGAGAGTCACTTCGGCTTCGCCCAGCCGCTTCAACGCGCGCAACAGAGGAAGTGGATCGTTTGCCCTTGCATATAGTTCGCCGTGAGGGCGAAAACGGACCCGGAAGTGTTGCGGTTCGCTGGCGATCTCGACGAATTCGGCCTGGGCCGGTACGAAGCCGATGTCCTCGAAAGCATTGTCGCTACCCGAGCGCTTGCTGACTTGAGACGCCGGTTCTGCGATAGGAGCGTGTTCGATGGTGGAGAGCTCACGCACACACGAGTCGATTTGGTCTTGCGCGAGGCATCCGCCGTCCAGCGCCGCACGCGTCATGTCCGCCAACAGGTCGATGGCGTGCAAGAGCACTTTTATTGCGGCAGGAGACGGAAAAGTGTGGTGCTCGCGGAATCTCGCAAGCGGCGATTCAAGTTCATGTGCAAAGTGCTGGAGGCCTTCGACGCCAAACGTCGCCGCTCCGCCTTTGATCGAATGAGCGGCGCGGAATATCGTGTTGATGATTTCCCAGTCGTTATGCCCCGCGCTCAGTTCGAGAAGGCCCGCTTCGAGCACGGATATATGATCCGAGCACTCCGCGAAGAATTGTTGTCGAATCCCCGACAACACTTCGGGCGCAATCCAGTTGGATTCATCGGGATTGGACAAATCACACTCCAACCCTGCAAATGATTTCTATCAACTTCTCAGGATCGAATGGCTTGACGATCCAGCCGGTGGCGCCCGCCGAACGGGCACGGTTCTTCATCGTCGCGGAGGTTTCGGTCGTCAATACCAGGATGGGAGTGGTCGAGTACCGCGGGTTTTTGCGCACTTCTTCGATGAATTGAAAGCCGTCGAGCCGCGGCATGTTGATGTCGGTGATGATGACGTCGGGATCGAGGCCCTTCAGCATGGTTACGCCCTCGCGGCCATCGACCGCCTGAACCACATTGAATCCGGCGCCCGCGAGTACGGCTGCCAGCATATCGCGGACAGAAGGCGAGTCATCGACTGTCAGAATGGTTTTGTTCTCAGACATCTTACGGTGCCACATTTAGAATGTGAGATGCTGCGAAGTCCCGCAGCGCTTCCCTGAAGGTTGCTGACGGGCTGTCGATCCGATCTGGAATCATATCTGCCCTCCATGTTAGGTGCGCGGAAATCAGAACCTGCAGGCAACGCCCGCCGATTTTCTTCACTTTTGACGCATCCAATGTGATCGCTTGACCTCTGACGGCCAGAAGGTCGCGCGCGAGCGGGGCGGCTGCTGCAGCGTCCAGCTTCTCGGCAAGAGTGATCCTGACGGGTTCGAGGTTTTCCATCACGTCCCCACTGACTCCTGTACCGAATCGAACGCCGGCGCCGGTTCGTCTTCCCGCCAGGCCAGCAAATTGTCGAGGGCGATCAGGTGCAAGATGTGTTCATTGAGGATGGCGCTGCCGGCAATGCACCTGCGCAGACGATCGGCGCCTCCGACGGGCTGCTGGAACTCGAGCGGCACCGCGAGCAGATCCAATACCTGATCGACGAGTAAGCCGGTTACCTTTCCGGCGTGCTCTACGACGACGACGACGGAAGACTCGGTCGTGGTGATCGGCGGAAGGCCCAACTGGTCTGCGATGTCTACCAGCGGGATGACGGCTCCGCGTAGATCGAGCAAGCCCCTGACGTAGTGGGGCGCCTGAGGCAAGAATACAGGTTCGGTGAATCCTCGCACCTCGCGCACCGGCGCGATGTCGATAGCAAACTCGTGCGCACCGACGCTCACAAGCATCCATCGGGTGTCAACGTCATTCGTGTTCATCGAGGCGTTCATTCATCGCTTCCCGCCTAACACCACTTGGACTTTTCACCGCAGCGCGCAGCTAAAAATCGCTCCAACTGTCTTCGTCGATCGCCGCTTCGAGTTTTTCGGCTACGGCGGCGTTGCCCGCCGCCATCGTATGCAGGATCGCTTTGCCCTTGGTCATCGCGGGCGCCACAGACGCCGGTTGCGGGAGCGCACGCGGAGTCGGTTTGGGGGCCCGAACCACTGGAGCTTCGCCGAGCTCGAATTGGCCGACCTGGTGTCCCAGTTCCTTGACCTCCCGCGCCAGCGCATGACTTGCGGCAGTGCTTTCCTCCGCCATCGCCGCATTCTGTTGTGTGACGCGATCCAACTCGGTCACCGACGTGTTGATCTGCACCAGGCTAAGGGCCTGCTCCTGCGCGGCTGTAGCGATATCGCGAACGGACTCATTGATGTGCGTGACCTGCGCCACGATTCGCTCGAGCGCCTTGCCGGTTTGCCCTACGAGATCGACGCCAACGCCGACTTGCTTCGTCGATACGGAAATCAGGCCCTTGATTTCCTTTGCGGCGACCGTCGACCGTTGCGCGAGCGCTCGCACTTCGGAGGCAACCACGGCAAAACCTTTCCCGGCCTCTCCGGCACGTGCCGCCTCGACCCCCGCATTCAGCGCGAGAAGATTGGTTTGGAAGGCGATGCCGTTGATGACGCCGATGATCTCGGAAATCTGCTCGGACGAATGTTCGATTTCGCCCATTGCGGACACCGCGCCGCGCACGATTTCGCCGGATTGTTCCGCTTCGTTCTTCGTTGCGGCGACCGACTGGTTTGCCTGCTTTGCGCTTTCGGCCGACGAACGCACAGCGGCCGTCAACTCCTCGAGTGCGGCGGCAGTCTCTTCAAGATTGGCGGCCTGATTTTCCGTCCGCTGCGCCAGCTTGTCCGACGCATCGCTGATTTCTTCCGTGCCGGAGCTGATGCCGACGACGCCGGAAGAGATCGTCCGCATCGTATCGAGCAATCTGCCCATCGCCGAATTGAAGTCGTCCTTCAGCTTTTGATATTCGGGCGTGAACGTCTCTGCGATCCGATAGGTGACGTTGCCATGCGAAAGTTCATCCAGGCCCTTGGCGATGGACGTCACGACGAGGGTGCGCTGGCGCTCGGCTTCGGCGCGAATTTCGTCGTTTTTCCGACGTTCGTCTTCGGCCTTTTGGCGCACTTCTTCGGCGGCGCGACGCTGCTCGGATGTCACAGTCTCCAGGCGACGCATCTCGATGGCGTTGTCGCGGAAGATCTGGATGGCACGCGCCATCTCACCGACTTCATCGCGGCGATCGGTGGCGAGGATTTCGGAGTCGAGGTTCCCGCCGGCCAAATCCTTCATGACCGAAGACAGGCGCGTCAACACACGCCATACCCGGATTTCAAAGAACGCTACCGAACACGAAAGCAGCAAAGTGATGATGGCAAGAGCGATAAACATCTGCAGTCGAGCGTTTGCATAGATTTTGCCGGCAACGGCGTTCGCGGCAGAATTGCGCTCGGAGTCCGCCTGAGAAAGGTCATCCATGGCGTTGGCAAAAAGATAATACCTGCTCGCAGAGTTGCGGAATCTATCTGCTGCCAGCGCTTGCTCGCCGCCTTCCGCGTAGGTCAACATTGACTCGTTGCCCTTCAGGTACTGAAGCCAGAGCTTTTCAACGCCGTCGATCGATGCGCTATCTTCCCCCTTCTGCAAGAGGGCGCGGTAGGAGGATACTTTCGACTCAAACAAGTCGGCGTTGTCCTTGAGATCTCGATTGGCGTGGTCGGCCATCTCTGGCGATGTCGACAGGATGCGCAGCGCTTCGCTTGTGCGATACTGACCGGCCACGGCGTGCATCTCCTGAGCGATGCGGGCTCGAGGCGCCCAGATGCTGCTCATGACGTTCGACTGACCGCTTACCGATGCAAGCCGGTCGATCGAGAGCCCTGCCAACGCGACGAAGCAAAGGGCGATGAGGGCGTTTGCCAAGCGCATCTTATTCTTGAGCGAGAACATGTTGAACCTCTCCACTCCGAAGTGTCTCAAAACGGAATTCGTTCGAGCGTTCGGCAGCGTGCACCGACCGATCTGCACGAGTCGGACACACGTTTTGGCCTGCAATTTGAATGAAATAAGTTAGGAATGTGTAAGAGCGCCGGTCTGACTAACGGTGGCGCAACGATTTTGCGAAATGATCGTACGAACCCTCAGCGCTTTTTTAACGTGCTTCAGCTAGCCTTCGTTGATCGCCCACTGGCATCGGCTCCAGCGCCTCCAGCGGAAGGCTTTGTTACGTCGAGGAGTGACCGACATGTTACGTACGCTCGCATTAGCGGCAACATTTGTACTCATCTCGTGTCCCGCACAGGCGGGAAAGAGCTGCGATCAGCCTTACGCTCCCGATATACCCTCGCGTACGTCGCTTACGAAGGTCGAAGCTGCGGCCCTGCGCGACGACGCGCAAACCTTCATTGCTGCTTCGGACGTGTATCAGGAGTGTCTCCAAAAATCATTGCGCAGCAACTCGATTACTGCGGCCGAGTACAATGTTCGGCTTACGGACAGCCAGCACAAAAAGGAACTCATCGGCAAACAAGTTAACGATCTGCTCGCAGCCTATCATGCGTCGGCGCAGACCAACGCAAAGGTGTCCGACGCAAGCCATTGAATCGGCGGTTGTGCCTGGGGCTATGGCGGATGGATTGGGCGGCTTGGCCGTCGTCGGGGGCGATACGACCCGGACTATCGCGCGCCGCAGAACCAGGGCGCGCCGCCGGACTCTCGTGTGGCGTTCATGCGTCCGCGCGCCGATTATTGAATCCCAGTGTCGCTTTGGTTCCGAAGGTCCCGTAATACGCCCAAACGATGATCTCGCGAACGTTCGAACCACGACACGAGAAGCTCGCAAACCATCATAGAGCGTTGCGCGGTATCCCGCGGCGGGAGGGAGCACAGGGGGGCGGCCGCTGTTCCTCGCGAAGTCGTGACCACAATGCGCGCGTGAGGCATCGCCGCGTCTCTTCGGGGGCCGGATACACCTGCTTGTGCTAGCTCTACGTCAATACGCTTTCGTCTGCCGTTTTATGCGGCGGTTTGGCTTGCTTGCCTTCGGGAGATTTCCGATGAGATCGAGCGCTGGCATTTGCGCTCGTAGCGGGCGCGATAGTCGGCTAAATATTATGCGATCTCGGATGGGGAGGGTTTCTTGCGCGTTCTGTCACAATTGCTCCTTGCGTTCCTTGTCGCCGCGGCAACCGGCGTTGCGGCGTGTGCCGCAGACGTGACCGTGTTCGCCGCGGCGTCGCTCAGCGATGCGCTGCAGGAAGTCGGCACGGCATACCAGCAGAAGACGGGGCACACGGCCGCATTCTCTTTTGCCTCTTCCTCGGTGCTTGCCCGCCAGATCGAAGCTTCGAACGGAGCCGACGTATTCGCCTCGGCGGACACGAATTGGATGGACTACCTGGACAAGCGCGGTCTTATCGATCGGGCGACGCGCGGGAATCTGTTGGCCAACCATCTGGTATTGATCGCACCGGCCAGCGACAAAACCTCGATCAAGATCGTGCCGCATTTCGACATCGCGGCCGCGCTGAACGGAGGGCGGCTGGCCATCGGCGATCCCGCTTCCGTGCCCGCAGGCAAATACGGCAAGGCGGCGCTGGCCTCGCTCGGCGTGTGGGACGCCGTGTCGGGCCATTTGGCCCCGGCGGAAAACGTGCGCGTTGCGCTGGCCTATGTCGCTCGCGGCGAAGCGCCGCTCGGCATCGTGTACACCACGGACGCGTTGTCGGAGCCCCGTGTCAGGATCGTCGGGACGTTTCCCGACGACACGCATCAGCCCATCGTGTATCCCGCGGCGCTTACCAAAGAGGCCAAGCCCGCTGCCTGGGAATTCCTGAAGTTCCTGAGCGGGCCGGCGGCGCGCGCCATTTTCCTCAAAGACGGGTTTGTCATCATCGCAAGTCGCCATTAGGCGAGGCCGGCGTCCTGGATGCAGTCCCGACCCCTGTTGGTATTCCATTTTTGTTCCAGGGATATAGCCCACGCCGGCGGGCGAGGCTCCGAGCCGCGAATTCCGCAGCATTGGCGATCCGTTCCGGTCCGTAAGTGGTTCAACCGCGACAATTTTATTCCAAACTGCGTCACTTCTGCGTCATAACCGAATTGCCAGGGGTCCGTCTGGGGCTTATCTGGAAGAGGGAATTTCCCCCTCGAACACGCTCAGGACAGAGCAAATGGGACTGCCGCCGTCACAAGGCCTGTACGATCCGCAACACGAACGCGATGCCTGTGGCGTCGGGTTCATCGCAAATATCAAGGGCCTGAAATCGCACGACATTATCGAGCGCGGGTTGCAGATCCTGTTGGCTCTCGACCATCGCGGGGCCGTCGGCGCGGACCCGCTGGTGGGCGACGGCGCGGGGATCATGATCCAGATCCCCGACGATCTCATTCGCGATTGGGCGGCCAATGGGGGCGTGACGCTGCCGGAGCCCGGGCATTATGCGGTCGCCATGTGCTTCCTGCCGCGCGAGGAGTCTGCGCGCACCATCGCCGTCGGACAGTTCGAGCGCTTCCTCAAGATCGAGGGTCAGGTGTTGCTCGGCTGGCGCGACGTGCCGACCGATCCCACCGGGCTCGGACAGACCGTGCTCGACACCATGCCGGTGATCAAACAGGCCGTGATCGGCTGGGGCCCCAACGTCCGCGACGAAGCCGCCTTCATGCGCAAGCTGCTTGCCGCCCGCAAGCAGATCCAGAATCCGCTTGAGGCGCTGGCCCGCAAGCACAAGCAGCCCGCCATCACGCAGCTCTATATCGCAAGTTTCTCGACGCGCACCCTGATCTACAAGGGCATGCTTCTGGCGCCCGACGTCGGCCGCTTCTATCTCGATCTTCAAAATCCGCTGACGACGAGTGCGCTCGCCCTGGTACATCAGCGCTTCTCGACCAACACTTTCCCGTCGTGGAAGCTGGCCCATCCGTTCCGCTTCATCGCGCACAACGGCGAAATCAACACGCTGCGCGGCAACGTGAACTGGATGAACGCGCGGCGCCGCACGATGGAATCCGATCTCCTCGGCGCCGATCTCGACAAGATGTGGCCGCTGATCCCGCACGGACAATCCGACAGCGCCAGCCTCGACAATGCGCTCGAGCTGTTGATCGCAGGCGGCTATCCGATCGCGCACGCGATGATGATGCTGATCCCGGAAGCGTGGTCGGGAAACAAGCAGATGGACAACAAGCGGCGCGCTTTCTACGAATACCACGCCGCCCTGCTGGAGCCGTGGGACGGGCCCGCGGCCATCGCCTTCACCGACGGACGGCAGATCGGCGCGACGCTCGACCGCAACGGCTTGCGTCCTGCGCGCTTCATCGAGACCGACGACGATCACGTCATCATGGCCTCCGAAGTCGGCGTGTTGCCGATCCCGGAAGAGAAGATCAAGCGCAAGTGGCGGCTGCAGCCGGGCCGCATGCTGCTGATCGATCTCGATCAGGGCCGCATCATCGCGGACGAGGAGATCAAGCACCAGCTCGCCGCCGCCAAGCCCTACGAGGAATGGCTGAAAGCGGCGCAGTACCATCTCGAGGACCTGCCGGACGTTCCCGACGAGAACGGCGTACCGCACGACACGCTGCTCGATCGCCAGCAAGCGTTCGGCTATTCGCAGGAAGACCTGAAGTTCTTTCTCGAACCGATGGCGATCAATGCCGAGGACCCGGTGGGTTCGATGGGCTGCGATACGCCGTTGGCGGTGCTGTCGAAGCGCCCCAAGCTGCTCTACAACTATTTCAAGCAGAACTTCGCGCAGGTCACCAATCCGCCGATCGATCCGATCCGCGAGCAGCTTGTGATGAGCCTGGTGTCGATGATCGGCCCGCGGCCGAACCTCCTCGGTCACGCGGCGGGTTCGCACAAGCGCCTGGAAGTGCACCAGCCGGTGCTTTCGAACGCCGACCTGCAGAAGATTCGCGGCATCGAGGAACTGGCGGACGCCGCCTTCCGCACCGCCACCATCGATTGCACCTGGCCGGCGAGCGAAGGCGCGCGCGGGCTGGAAACGGCGCTGCAGCGCATCTGCATGGATGCGACCGATGCGGTGCTGGCCGATTTCAACATCTTGATCCTGTCGGATCGCGCGGTGTCGGCCGACCGCATTCCGATCCCGTCGGCGCTGGCTACGGCGGCCGTCCATCATCACCTGATCCGCCAGGGCCTGCGCATGCAGACCGGTCTGGTGGTGGAAACGGGCGAAGCGCGCGAGGTGCATCACTTCTGTGTGTTGGCCGGCTATGGCGCCGAGGCGATCAATCCGTACATGGCCTTCGAGACGCTGGAGCAGATCCGCGTCGACGCGGGCATCAAGCTTTCCGGCAAGGATGTCCGCAAGAACTACATCAAGGCGATCGACAAGGGCATTTTGAAGGTGATGTCCAAGATGGGCATCTCCACTTACCAGTCCTATTGCGGCGCCCAGATCTTCGACGCGGTAGGGCTGTCGTCGGCGTTCGTCGAGAAGTATTTCACCGGCACCACCACCCGCATCGAAGGCGTGGGTCTGCTCGACATCGCGGAAGAATGCGTCACGCGGCACAAGACGGCTTACGGCGACAATCCGATCTATCGCGACATGTTGGACGTCGGCGGCAATTACGCCTACCGTCTGCGCGGCGAGGAACACGCCTGGACGCCGCTTTCGATCTCCAAGCTGCAGCACGCGGTGCGGGGCAAGAGCTGGCCCGACTACCGCGCCTTTGCGCAGTCGATCAACGACCAGAGTGAGCGGTTGCTCGCCTTGCGCGGGCTGATGAAGTTGAAGCCCGCCGAAAAGCCGGTTGCGCTCGAGGAAGTCGAGCCCGCCGCCGAAATCGTCAAGCGCTTCTCCACCGGCGCGATGAGCTTCGGCTCGATCTCGCGCGAGGCCCATACCACGCTGGCCATCGCCATGAACCGCATCGGCGCGCGCTCGAACACGGGCGAGGGCGGCGAGGAATCCGAGCGCTTCAAGCCGCTCGCCAACGGCGATTCCCAGCGTTCGCGCATCAAGCAGGTCGCCTCGGGCCGGTTCGGCGTGACGGCGGAATACCTCGTCAATGCCGACGACATCCAGATCAAGATGGCGCAAGGCGCCAAGCCGGGCGAGGGCGGCCAGCTTCCCGGCCGCAAGGTGGACGAGGCCATCGCGCGCGTGCGCCATTCGACGCCGGGCGTGGCGTTGATCTCGCCGCCGCCGCACCACGACATCTATTCCATCGAGGATCTGGCGCAGCTCATCCGCGACCTCAAGAGCGTCAACCAGCAGGCGCGCATCTCGGTCAAGCTGGTGTCCGAGGTCGGTGTCGGCACCGTGGCGGCGGGCGTCGCCAAGTGTCGCGCGGATCACGTCACCATCTCCGGGTACGACGGCGGCACGGGCGCCTCGCCGCTGACGTCGACCACGCACGCGGGAAGCCCCTGGGAAATCGGGCTGTCGGAAGCCCAGCAGACCCTGGTGCTGAACGGTCTGCGCGGCCGCATCGCGGTGCAGGTCGACGGCGGCATCCGCACCGGGCGCGATGTCGCCATCGCGGCGTTGCTCGGGGCCGACGAGTTCGGCTTCGCCACCGCGCCGCTGATTGCGGCCGGTTGCCTGATGATGCGCAAGTGCCATCTCAACACCTGCCCGGTGGGCATCGCCACGCAGAATCCGGTTCTGCGCGCGCGTTTCCAGGGCACACCGGAGCACATCATCAACTACTTCTTCTTCGTGGCCGAGGAACTGCGCGAGATCATGGCGTCGCTGGGCTTCCGCACGGTACGCGAGATGATCGGCCGCTCCGACCGCATCGACATGACGGATGCGGTGCGCCATTGGAAGACGCAAGGCGTGGACCTGTCGCGCGTGCTCTATCAGCCGAAGCCGAAGCCAGGCGTGGCGATCTACAATTGCGAGCAGCAGACCCACGATCTGTCGAAGGCGCTCGATCACGATCTGATTGCCGCGAGCAAGCAGGCCATCGAAAAGAAGAAACCGGTCAGGCTGGAGCGCACCATCCGCAACGTCGACCGCACGGTCGGCGCCATGCTGTCGGGCGTGATCGCACGGAAATACGGACACGTGGGCCTGCCCGAGGATACCATCGTGGTGCGCTACACCGGCACGGCGGGGCAGAGTTTCGGCGCTTTCCTGGCGCGGGGCGTGACGCTGGAACTGTTCGGCGACGCCAACGACTATCTCGGCAAGGGTCTTTCGGGCGGGCGGATCGTCGTGCGTCAGCCGCCGGAGGCCAAACGCGAGCCGACCGACAACATCATCGTCGGCAACACGGTGCTTTATGGCGCCATCGCCGGCGAGGCCTATTTCGAAGGCGTTGCGGGCGAACGCTTTGCTGTGCGCAATTCCGGCGCGGTGGCGGTGGTGGAAGGCACCGGCGACCACGGATGCGAATACATGACGGGCGGCGTCGTCGCCGTACTCGGCCGCACGGGGCGCAATTTCGCGGCCGGCATGTCGGGCGGCATCGCTTACATCTACGACCCGGACGGCGATTTCGAGTCGCTGTGCAACAAGGATATGGTCGATCTCGAAAAGATCGCGCCTGCTGCGGAGAAACCGGACGAGGCCATGCCGCGCCAGAAGTCCGTCAGCGTCGCCGATTCCGGCATGGGCGATCCGCTGCGCTTCGACGCGGAGCGTCTGCGCGTCCTCATTCAGCGCCACCAGCTCCATACCAAGAGCGCACGGGCGCAGTGGCTCCTGGACCACTGGGAGGATTCGCTTCGCCGTTTCGTCAAGATCATGCCGAAGGAATACCGCCGGGCGCTCATGGAGCTTCAGGGCGAACACCGTCAGGCGGCGGAGTGAACGATGGCCAAGGTCACGGGTTTCCTCGAAATCGAACGCAAGGACCACGGCTACGAAAAGCCGGCCGAACGCGTCACCCACTTCCACGAGTTCTTCAAGTCTCAGTCGCGCGAAGAAACCTCCAGCCAGGCCGCGCGCTGCATGGATTGCGGCACACCGTTCTGCCACCAGGGCTGCCCGGTCAACAACCTGATCCCCGACTGGAACAACCTCGTCTATCACGGCGAGTGGAAGCGGGCGTTGGAGATCCTGCACTCGACCAACAATTTTCCGGAGTTTACCGGCCGCGTCTGCCCGGCGCCCTGCGAGGCGAGCTGCACGCTCAACGTCCAGGAGATTCCGGTCACCATCCGCACCATCGAATGCGAGACGGTGGAACGGGGCTGGGAGGAAGGCTGGATCGAAGGTCATATCAATGTTGCGCGCACCGGCAAGCGCGTCGCGGTGGTGGGCTCCGGTCCTTCGGGGCTTGCGGCCGCGCAGCAATTGGCGCGCGCCGGTCACGCGGTCACCGTGTTCGAGAAGAACGATCGCGTCGGCGGGCTGCTGCGCTACGGCATTCCCGACTTCAAGCTGGAAAAGCACCGCATCGACCGTCGCTTGAAGCAGATGCAGGCCGAGGGCGTCGAGTTTCGCACCAATGTCGAGGTCGGCATCACCTTGCCGGTTTCGGCGCTGCTCGAAAACTTCCACGCCGTCGTAATCGCGGGCGGTGCCGAATCCCCGCGCGATCTTCAGGTGGAAGGGCGCGAGCTTTCCGGCGTGCATTTCGCCATGGAGTTCCTCACCCAGCAGAACAAGCGCAACGCCGGGGACGACGAATCCCGCGCGGCGCCGGCCGGCACCATTAGTGCCAAGGGCAAGCGTGTCGTGGTGATCGGCGGCGGCGATACGGGATCGGATTGCGTCGGCACGTCCAATCGCCAGGGCGCCTTGTCGGTGACGCAGCTCGAAATCCTGCCCAAGCCGCCGGAAAAGGAAAACAAGGGCCTGACTTGGCCCGATTGGCCGATCAAGCTGCGCGTTTCGACCTCGCAGGAAGAGGGCTGCACCACCGAGTGGGCGACCACGACCAAGCGGATCGTGGGCGAGGGCGGCAAGGTCAAGGCGCTGGAATGCGTCCGCGTCGAATGGAAGGGCGGCAAGCCCGTCGACGTGCCGGGCAGCGAGTTCAAGGTTGAAGCGGACCTCGTGCTGTTGGCGATGGGCTTCACGGGCCCGCGCCACGCCGGTCTCTTGGAGCAGGCGGGGGTGGAGTTCGATGCCCGCGGCAACGTCAGGGCCAACCAGCAGGATTACAAGAGCTCGATCCCGCGCGTCTTCAGTTGCGGCGACATGCGCCGCGGCCAGTCGCTCGTGGTGTGGGCCATCCGCGAAGGGCGGCAGGCGGCACGCGCGGTGGACGAGTTTCTGATGGGCTCCAGCACCCTGCCGCGGTAGTCCGCGTTCGGCGGGGATAGGCGCAATCATGCGGCCCGCATAAGCGCTGCGTTCCGTTCCGAACGGCGAATTATGCGTTCTGTACCTTCGTCCGCCACGACGTTGCGTAGCTCGTCAGATCGCTGGACAGCGGTTCCACGGGGGTGAGGACGTGCGGCGGAGCGAGATTGGCATCGATCAACCGAAGCGCGCCGTACGGCAGGCTGTTGTTGGCGTCGGAGAGATAAATCTTCTGCGAACGGCGCAGCGTGGCAAGCGCCCGGATGAAAACCTGATCGGTCGCAAAGCGCCCTTCGATCACAAGCGTTTGCTTTGAATCGATGAGGTCGAGACAGGTGTTCGCCATCAACGCAAGGTAGAGCCCGGCCACGGCGCGGCGTCCGATTTGATCCGGCGGCCGCTGAATCCATTGGCCAACGCTGCACGGAAACGGCCCCACACCTTTCTCGAATGTCGGAATGGCGAAGATGTCGTTCTTGGCCATGGTCTGGGCGATGTTGACGAGCGCGTCCCCGCAGGTGGCGACGTCGACCTTCTCCCCCATCGCCGCTTCCAAGAGCTCCACGTCCCTTCCGCCCATGAACCGGGCCGAGGGAACGGGCCTGCCCGAAACATCGGCGTTTATCAGGCAATCCCGTTTTTCGGGAATCGAGGACAGGTCGATTTTCGCGCCGGGTGCCGCGGATCGCATGGCAACGAACCACGTCCCCGTGGACAATACCGTACACTCGCGGCCGTCGATCTCAGGATATCCGCGCGTGGCCACCAGCGCGGCGTTGCTGTCGTGCAGGCCGCATATCACTTCGCAGTCTTTGGGCAGATTGCAGCGGTCGGCCCACTCCTTGGTGATGCGGCCCAATACGTCGCCGGCTTGCCGCACGGGCGCCAGCCGCTCGGCCCAGCCTTGCGCCATCGCCATGGGGGACGGCCGGTGCTCGGCCGGCATCCAAAGATCGGTATGGCACCCCAGGCTCGTGACTTCGGTTGCCGCCACGCCGCTCAACCGCCAGGCCCAAAACTGCGGCCAGGTGACGATCCTCCCGCGCCGGAATTTTTCCGGCACGACGTGCTCGAGCCATAGAATCTGTACGCCAAGATTGAGGCCGAACGGCAAATCGGGCGACCCCGTGACGGCGAACGGATCGCGCATCTTGAGATAGCGTTCCCGGATTTCCGTCGGCGGTTCGGCTTCGTAGTCGAGTGACGGGACGAACGATCCGTCGTCGTCCACCAGACACGCAGCCGCGCCATGCCCCACCGGAATGATCGCAGTGATCTCGCCCAGATGTGCGTAGGCTGCCAGCGTCTGCGCCAGCCAGAAGCCGATCCCTTTCACGTCCAGTGCGGGATAGCCGTTGGCTACCGCGCGGGAATTGCGATGTGTGCGACGTTCCAAAAGCTCTCGATCCGGCGACCAGATCGTTAGCTTCGAGAGCGATTTTCCGACGTCCAAGACGACAATGCAGCCTTTGCGCATGTCTCCACCCTCAATGGTTGATTTTTGTGCGCTTTTGATTGGATTAGTCAAGTTGACGGCAAATTGTGCGTCGATCTGATGAGCCTAAAGCTGGTGCAAGGCGGCCTTTTTTCGCGCCGCAGTGGTTTTGTGTCTGGACAATAATAAGGTGCAGGAACGTCCGCGGGCGTCACATAACAAGCCGGATTCCGGCTATCTAATTTCGCTCCGTCTCTCTTGAAGTTCACTGTCCGTTCCCAACTTCTCCAGGTGCATATCTGCAAAGGCTGCAAGCGTTGTTGTTTGAAGGAAACGGCCGGCAACACAGCGACGAAGGGCTCTCGCGAAGTCCCGACCCGCAAATCGAACGCAAAACATACAGGACCAGTATGCGCATTCGCGTGCGCGTCGAACGCGGCAAGCCGACGAGGGTGCCTTCAAAGGGAAGGCGGATTTGTGCGGGATGAATACAAATCCGCCTTTTGCTTTTCTGCCCCTGCGTTAACGGGGGAGCGCCGCCGCGCCGAAGCTGACGTGGACGTCATGGGTGCAATTCGGTGTGCGAGTGGCCATCTTAATCTGGGCCTGTCCGGCGTGACGCGGCGTTGGAAGGAACTATTGGTTTTCGTCGTGACGCGAGCCGAGCAGGAGTGATGGATGCCCCTGGCCAACGAAGTCCTGCAGAGCGCTTCGCCGGAGACCTTGCGCCAGCGCTACAGGCGCGTGCGAGCGTTGACGGAGGCGTTGGCGCGGCCTCTTTCGGCCGAGGACCAGTGCGTCCAGTCGATGCCGGATGCCAGCCCCGCGAAATGGCATCTGGCGCACACCACCTGGTTCTTCGAGCGCATGGTCCTCGCGCCGCGTGCCGGTTACCGCCCTTTCGATTCTCGTTATGACGCCTTGTTCAACTCGTACTATCTCGGCCTCGGCACGCCCATGATCCGTGTGGAGCGCGGGCTCGTCACGCGGCCGTCGGCGCAGGAGGTGCTCGACTACCGCCATTATGTGGACAGTGCCGTTGCAGACTTGACGGATATGGCGGATTTGGCGCCGACCATCGAGCTGGGTCTCAACCACGAGCAACAACATCAGGAGTTGCTGCTGACGGACATCAAGCACGCGTTTTGGAAAAACCCGTTGCTGCCGGCCTACGCGCCCGCGGCGCCGGCGTGTGGTGCAGCCGCTCCGCCGCTCGGTTGGTGGACGTTCGGTGGCGGAGAAATGGAGATCGGGCACCGAGGCGATGCCTTTGCCTTCGACAACGAAGGACCGAGGCACCCGCGGATCGTGCCGCCGTTTCGCCTCGGTTCGCGGCTGGTGACTTGCGGCGAGTACCGTGCGTTCATCGCCGAAGGCGGTTATGACCGGCCGGAATTCTGGCTTTCCGACGGCTGGGCGTTGGCAAAGGCCGCCGGCTGGCGCGCGCCCCTCTATTGGCTGGACGACGGCAGCGTCTTCACGCTCCACGGCGTGAGAGAGATCGATCCGGGCGAACCCGTCGTCCACGTCGGCTTCTACGAAGCCGCCGCTTATGCCGCCTGGGCCGGAAAGCGTCTGCCCACCGAGTTCGAGTGGGAAGCCGCGGCGCAAGACATCGTTCCTGCCGGCCGTTTTCTCGACAGCGACACCCTTCTTCCGCGCGCGGCGCCTTCCGGCTCACGAACGCAGTTGTTCGGAGATGCGTGGGAATGGACTCGTTCGTCCTACGATCCGTATCCCGGATTCAAGCCGTTCGATGGCGCTGCCGCCGAATACAACGGCAAGTTCATGGTCGGCCAGCTGGTGCTGCGCGGAGGCTCCTGCGTCACGCCGCCGGGTCATATCCGCGCCACATACCGTAACTTCTTCCCGCCTTCCGCACGTTGGCAGTTCAGCGGCATCCGCCTGGCGGAGGACGCATGAGCAGCCAGCCCGAAGCCATGGCGACGCGCTTCTGGCCCGCGCGCACGAGTGCTTTCGCTACCGATCTCCTCGCCGGGCTGAGTGCGTCTCCCAAGCGCGTGCCGGCCAAGTACTTCTACGACGAGCGCGGCTCGACGCTGTTCGAGCGGATTTGCGAGCTGCCAGAATATTATCCGACTCGCACCGAGTTGGCGCTGTTGCGCGAGCATGCCGGCGAAATCGCGGCGTTGATGGGGCCGGGGGCAACGCTGATCGAATTCGGGGCGGGCGCGCTCAAGAAGGTGGAGTTGCTGCTTCATGCGCTGGACACGCCGCGCGCCTATGTGCCGATCGATATCTCGATGGATTTTCTGCGCGCAATGGTCGGCGAAATGCGTGGGCGTCATCCCTTGTTGCAGGTCCATCCCATCGCAGGCGATTTCACCAAAGCCATAGTCCTGCCGGCGACCGGCGATCGCGAACGCCGTGCCGGCTTTTTCCCCGGTTCGACGATCGGAAATCTGGAGCCGGACGATGCCGTAGCCTTTCTGTGCCGCGCGGCCGCGCTGCTGCGGCCGGGTGGCATGCTCGTGGGAGTCGATCTCGTGAAGGACCCCGCGGTGCTGCATGCGGCGTACAACGACGCGGCCGGGGTCACGGAGGCGTTCAACAAGAACATCCTGGAGCGGGCGAATCGCGAGTTGGGATCGGACTTCGACAGCGCCGCCTTCGCCCATTATGCGTTCTATGAGCCTTCCCGCCGCCGCATCGAGATGCATCTGATGAGCCGCGTGCGTCAAACGGTTCGCCTGCTCGGGCGCCGCGTGGACTTCGCGGAAGGAGAAACGCTCCATACCGAGAATTCGCACAAGTATACGGTGGAGGAGTTTTCCAGCCTCGCGGAGCGTGCGGGCTTCGTGCCGGCGAAAAGTTGGGTCGATGCGGAACGGCTGTTCAGCCTGCATTGGCTTGCCGCCCCGGGCTGAACACGCGGGCCGCTCAGCCGGCGATCGGAAGCGGCCCAACTATTCGAAAATGGAGCGAGCGGGCTCCCGAACGGTCTTGGGAAGGGGGCTGGGCGGCCGTGTCGAATTCCCGCTCGCATACATACAACGCTTCCGGCTGCGGCCGGTTCCTCAAACCGGAGGAGCGCGCCCGCGCAAGCTGCCGGAGAACAGGCTGATGACGAGCAAGACGACGAAAACAAGCAGCAGCAGCTTGGCGATTTCCGCCGCGAGGCCCGCCATGGCGTAAAAGCCCAGGAACGCGGCAATCAGGGCAAGGACAAAGAACGAGAGCACCCATCTCAGCATGGTATGTTCCTTTCTTTTGCACGAAAGGAAAACCGTCCAGCCGCGTGTTTTGTTCCCGATGCGCGGCCGGCAACGCTGCCCTGATGGGCGCGCCGAAGCGCAATCTATCGAACGCGTCAGCCCGTCGCCTTGTCCGGGTTCGCTTCCCGCATCTTCTGGAATAGGGTTTGCGCCAGATCGTCGGTGGTCTCCTTCCTGCCGGGGAGCTGGCCTGCGGAGCCATCGACGAGAATTTGAAGCTGCTTGCGCGCGCGAGAGACCCGGCTCTTGATCGTGCCGACGGCGCAACCGCAGATATGGGCCGCTTCGTCATAGCTGAATTCGCTGGCCGTGAGGATCAAGGCCTCCTTCTGTTCTGGCGCAAGCTGGCTGAAGGCGCGCATCAGGTCGGTAAGGTCGAGCCTTGCGTGCTGTTCGGCTTCGGCGCCCTCGCTGATGTGCGAATTGGCCGCCTTGTAGTCTGCGGCCGTCTTGGCGCGGCGGTGGTTCGAATAGAATTCGTTGCGCAGAATGACGAACAGCCACGCCTTCAGGTTGGTGCCGAGCTGGAACTTGTCGCGAGCCTGCCAGGCCTTGGCGAGCGTTTCCTGTGCGAGGTCGTCGGCGAGGTCGCGCTGGCCGCAAAGCGAGCGGGCGAACGCGCGCAGGACGGGGATCATCTCTACGAGGCCGTCGCGAAACGATCCCGCATCGGCTGGCGCCGGCGTCTGTGGACGCTCCAGAGGACGGCTCATCGTTCCTCCTTGCTTTCGTCCATCTTGCGCAGCATGGCCATGAACTCGTCGGGGACCGGTTCGGAGGCTACGGCGTCGAAGAAACTGCGGAGGCCGCGCGTGATGGCCTTCTGGTGCGCCTTATATTTGCGCACGCTTTCCTTCGCGTCGGCGCCGTTCGGCATACCGGCTGGCGGAGCCGGCGGCTGCGGGCGGTCCGTGGCCGCGGATCTACGTTGTTTGTCGTCCATAAATGCCCTCTGATCGGCAAGATCGATCGGATCGAAGTTTACGCAGGGACCGGACGAATTGCCGTGGCACATCCGGCATTTTTTGCCAGCCGTCCTGAATAACAATTTCATCGCTTATTTGTTCCTGGCCCGGAACGGAGTTTTTTGCCACCAATTGCTTCCGCATGTCGGCGAGTTCTAGTTGGGAAGGGTCGACCGTGACTATGACAGAAACAGTGGGACCGCATCTGCCTTTCCTTCGCCGTTACGCGAGGGCGCTTACCGGCTCGCAGCCGACGGGCGATGCTTACGTGAGGGTGCTCTTGGAGTCGCTGCTCGACGGCGACATGACCTTGGGCAAGGACCTTCCTCCCAGGCTCGCTCTCTACAGGCTGTTTCACGAGTTGTGGTCGTCCAGCATTCATCCGGATGCGGTGGATCTGGAGGGTCTTCGCTCTGCAGTCGAACAAAGGCTGCAGGCGCTTCAACCCGATAATCGCGAGGCGTTGCTCTTGACCGCCGTGGAGGATTTCACTGTGCCCGAGGCATCGCTCATTCTCGATTGTTCCGACGAGGAAGTGAGGGACGCCATCGCCTCCGCACTTCGCTCGATCGACCGCGATCTGGAATCCCGCGTGCTGATCGTCGAGGACGAGGCGATCATCGCGCTCGACCTTGAGAACGTCGTGAACGAGCTCGGCCATCGCGTGGTGGGAATCGCGACGACGCGGGACGATGCCGTGCGTGTGGCGCGTCAGCGCCACCCGGCGCTGATCCTGACGGACATCATGCTTGCCGACGGCAGTTCCGGCGTGGACGCAGCCATGGCGATCGTCAAGGAAATGGATGTGCCGGTCGTCTTCATCACCGCTTATCCGGAATTCCTGCTCACCGGGCAGCGGCCGGAGCCGACCTATCTCGTCACCAAGCCGTTTTCGCGCGACACCGTTCGCGCCACGATCGGGCAGGCGCTGTTCTTTCACAAGCCGCGCATGGCGGCATGATCGGGGCTGCGCGGGCAGTGCCGCGTGCGCGATAGCGTTAGCGCGGGCAATTCGGGTAGAGATTCAGAAGGGCGACTGTTACGCCGTTGGTCCAGCCGAACCCATCCTGCAGCCTGTATTCGCCGCCGCCGCCGGGCCGGTTCGAAACGACGTCGTATTTTTCCAGAAGCCTTCCCGTTCCGGCATAAACGTGGGAAACCGTCGCAAGCCAGCGGCATGCGACCGTGCGCGCAAGCGCAGTTTCGCCGTAGTTCCGCAATCCCATTACTGCGATCCACTGCAGTGGTGCCCAACCATTCGGTGCATCCCACTGCTGGCCGGTCGTGCGCGTGGTGGTGGCCAATCCGCCGGGCTTGACCAGATCGCTCCTTATAGCCGCGGCGGTCGCATGGGCTTGGCCGTCGGTCGCGAGTGATACGAACAACGGATAGAACGCCGCTGCGCTTTCGTTGCCCAGTCGTTTACCGTCCGTCCAGCGGTAGTCATCGATCCACTTGCCGTTCCAGAGATATTTGTTCATCGCGACCCGGCGGTGCGCGGCCTTTTGGGCGAATTCGGCTTGGCAGCGCCGGTCGCGTTGCTCGGCACAGCCTTCGCTGATGGCGCGTTCGAGCCCGAACAGCAGGCTGTTCAGATCGGCGGGCACGATTGCGGTCGTTTCGATGGTTTCGAGAGTCTGCCGGTCGGCGAGCCAGCGCGAACTGAAATCCCAGCCGCTTTCCGCCGCTGCGCGGATGTCGCGAAAGACCTTTTGGGGATCGCGTCTGCTTTTGCCGGCGACGCCGAGGTCAGCGGCATAGGATTCGTCGCGTGGCGTGTTGCGATCGTCCCAATAGCGGTTGAGGAGCGAATGGTCGGGCATCATCACCACATGCCGGGCGGGTCTTCCCGGCGCAGCTCTGTCGGAACCGCTCATCCAATACGCGTATTCGATTTTCAGTTCTGGAAGGAAGCGGGCGTAAGCCTTGGCTTCGTCGCCCGGTGCGGTCAACGCGACCATCTTGAAAAAGAACGGCGGCTGCGAGCGGCTGAGGTAATAGGTCCGGCTTCCGTTCGGGATGTGGCCATAGACGTGAAGCTCGCGGGCAAAGTCCGTAATAAGCCCGTCGCGCAAGCCCGACTGGGCGGGTCCGAACCCGAGCATGGTGAAATAGGAATCCCAGTAATAAAGCTCGTGGAAGCGGCCGCCCGGAACGACATAAGGCTTGGGCAGAGGCAATGCTGAGCTGTAGGGCGACGGCTTCCGCGTGCTGCGTGTCAAATACGGCCATAGCTTTGCGATATGTTCGGCCAGCGGCAACCCTGGCGCAGGAGCGCTGTCGGTGTCGTGATCGAACGTGAAGTGGTCCTGAACAAAACGGCGGAGCGCGGCGGGCGAGCGGTCGTGTAGCTTGCTGTAGGCAGCAAAAACCGCAGCCGGAGACTCCTTCGGTGTTGCGTCTGCGAATTGTTTGAAGTCTTCGAACACACCCGAAACCGCGACATCGCGATAGAACCCGTCCAGCAGTATCGATGGGGGGGCGGGGGGAGACTCTCGTGGTGCCGCCGGGGAAAGCGTAAGCAGCACGCCGCCCGCTAGCGCGTTAACGGCAAGTCTATGCAAGCGTTTCGGATTATCCACGTTCCGACTCTTCACAGGGAGGGGAATTTAGGCCTAATTGGGAAGATGAGTCTGGCATTTCGGCATGCGGTTGCAGGTGTTGCGGCCATCGTGGTGCTAAGCGCCGCGTGTTTCGGGTCCGATCCGCAACCTTATAGCATTTCGCTGCCCGACACGGGCGACGGCCAAGTCGACAGCGGCCTTCGCGCCATTTCGCTGCTCGTCGGCCTGCGCTCGAAGACGCCCGCGCCGCCGTTCGCGCTGATCGACCGCGCCCGGGGCGATAGCGGCCGATTTGAAACCGTGCTGCAGAGTTTCGGTTACTACAAGGCACGCATCTCCATCGCGATTGCCGGCCACGACATCGAGGATAAGACCCTTCCCGATCTCCTCGAGAAGGTCCCCCAGGGCCAATCCGTGGAGGTGAAGGTCGCGATCGAACGGGGACCTCGCTACACCCTGCGCAAAGTCGAGATCGACGGTACGATTCCAGCGGACGCGCGCAAGGCGCTCAACTTGAAATCGGGCGATGCCGCCATTGCGGCGAATGTGCTGGCAGGGCAGGCCAGCCTCGTCGCGGCGCTGCAAGAGGAGGGCTACGCTTTCGCCACGGTCGATACGCCGTCGGCCTACGCGGACGATGCCGCCAATGCCATCGACGTGACGTTCAAAGTCGATACCGGGCCGCAGGTCGTAATCGGGCCAATCAGCTTCACGGGTCTGAAGGACGTCAATGAGAGCTTCGCAAGGCAGTACCTCACCATCCATTCCGGGCAGCGCTACCGGCCCTCCGCCATCGAGGCCGCACGTTTGAAGCTCTTCGGACTTGGGGTGTTCGCGGGCGTCACCGTGCGAGCCGAGCGTGACCAAACGAAAAACGGCGTGGTGCCGCTCGTGTTCGATGTGCAGGAACGCCCGCATCATTCGGTGGCATTGTCAGGCGCCTATTCGACCGACCTGGGCGGGAGCCTGTCGGCGGCGTGGTCGCATCGCAATCTCCTCGGCAATGCGGAGCAGTTGAATCTCTCGGCGGCGGCGATCGGCCTGGGCGGCACCGACACCGCGGGGTTGGGCTACAACCTCACCGCCCAGTTCATCAAACCCCGCTTTCTCGGGCAGGACCAGGAGTTCGAGGCCGGCCTGGGCGCCGTCAAGCAGCACATCGACGCCTACAGCCAGACGGCCGAGAATTTCAGCCTTCTGTTGCGCCGGAAGTTTTCGACGCTGTGGACCGGAACGGGCGGCGTTTCCGTCACGCACGATTTCGCGTCGCAGGAGGGCGTGGACCGGACCTACGAACTCGTGTCGCTGCCATTCACCGGTGCCTACGACGGCACCGGCCTCAACGACCCGCTCGCCGATCCCGTCAGGGGGGGCCGCGCCAGCGTCACCGTGACGCCGACCCTTGCGCTGGGGCACAAATCGCTCACATTTGCGGTGCTGCAGGCCTCGGGCTCGCTGTATTTCGACCTTTCCGGCGACGGCCGTTCCGTCCTTGCCACGCGGGCGCTGATTGCGTCGGTGCAGGGCGGGGCGACCTTCGATCTCCCGCCCGACCAGCGCCTGTATGCCGGCGGCAGCGGCACGGTGCGCGGCTTCCGCTACCAGTCGATCGGGCCGCATTTCGCCGACGAGAACCCGACCGGCGCGACCTCTATCGACGCCGTTTCCATCGAATTGCGTCAGCGCGTGTGGGGCGATTACGGTTTTGCCGCGTTCGTCGATGCTGGACAGGCCAGCACGGACGGCATCCCCTTCAATGGTTCGCTTGCCGTGGGAGCGGGCGTGGGTGCGCGCTATTATACCTCCATCGGCGCAGTGCGGATCGACGTCGCCGTGCCGGTCACCAAAGTGACGAAAGGCGACGCGTTCGAGATTTATGTTGGCATCGGACAGGCGTTTTGATGGTCCTGTGGTGGCAGGCATGGGGTAGGCCGGCGGTACTCGTTGCCGTTGCCGTTTTCGCGGCTGCCGTCTTCTTCGTTCTTTTTTGCCTCTTCACGCCTCCCGGTCACGCCGTCCTGGCCCGCTTGATAACGCCGCTGACGGGCGGGTCCGTCGAGGTTTCCGGCTTGTCCGGAAGCTTGCCCAACCATCTCGAGGCCCGGCATGTCGAATTGCGCGACGAGGAAGGCCCCTGGCTGCGCGCCGATGACGTCCGTCTCGATTGGCGGTTTTTCGCGCTGCTCGGCAACCACGCCGATGTGAGCCGCGTCCGTGCCGCGCGGGTGGTGGTGTTGCGGCGGCATGTGTCGACGGCGACGGCCTCCGCATCGCCCACCAAGATCGATGTGGCCGATCTCTGGATCGGGCGGATCGAGCTGGCCCCGCCGGTACTCGGGCGACGCGCCGTTCTGACCGCGACGGGCTCGCTGCACTACCTGACGCGTCATGATCTTTCGGGCGATTTGTCGATCCGCAGGATCGACGGTGACGGGCGATACGATGTTCGCGCGTCGATCGCGCACGACGTCGCCCGCGGCACGGTGACCGCCGCGGAATCGGGCGCCGGACTTGCGGGCGGCCTGATCGGGATGCCCGATCTGGGACCTGTGAATCTGGACGTTCGCGCCGCGGCGCAAGGCACGCTCAGCACGATTCGCTTCAAACTCACGGCCAATGTGCTGGATGTCTTCGGCGGCGGCACCATCGATCTGGCGGCGAGGCGGGCGGACGTCGATTTTTCCGCCGTGGCCTCTGCGATGCACCCCAATGCGCGGCTTTCCTGGTCTTCGCTTTCCGCCAAAGGGCATTTGCACGGAACGCTCGACCGGCCGGAACTCGGCGCGGCTTTGAACATCGCCGGACTGAATATAAGCGGCGGCCAAGCGGACCGGCTCGAGGCGCAAGTGACCGGAACGGGCGGTGTCGGCGACTTGAGGCTCACCGCCGTGGGAGTGCGCATTCCCGGAGCCAATCCGGGCCTGTTCGCGTCGTCGCCGGCGATCGTTACGGCGCACGTCGATCTGTCAAACCCGTCGCGGCCCGTTCGCTTCGCCGTGGACCATCCGCTTCTCAAACTTCAAGGTCGCCTCACCACGCGCGGCAATAGCGCCGGCGTTCTCTCCGCCGACCTGCCGTCGCTTGGCGCCATCGCCGGCATTGCCGGTGTCACCCTTGAGGGGACCGCCAAGCTGGATATCAGCTTCGTGCAGAAAGCGGCCGCCACCAACATAAAGCTCAACGGCCGCATTGCGGCGCGGGGTGCCGGTGCGCTCGCCAGACTGCTCGGCGGGAATGCCAAATTCGCAGCCAATGCCTCGGTGCGCGACGCCAAGAACGCCGCCATGGAAGCCTCACTGACCGGCGTGGGGGCGTCGGCGACGCTCGGCGGGCAGGTGACGAACGGCCTGCAAGACTTCGCGGGGGAATTTGCGGTCTCCGACCTGTCGCGCGCCGTGAGCAATCTAGAGGGCTCGCTGAACCTGCATTGGCGCCTCAGCGGCCCGGCCGACGACATTGCCTTAAACGCCACGGGTCGCGCTATCGCGGCGACAAAAGGCATGGCCAGGCAGCAGGTCGCGATTGTCGCCCGCGCGGCAGGGCTGCCGAAGCTGAAGACGGCCACCGTAAGTCTGGCGGGCAGCTTCGATGGCTCGCCGCTGAAGGTGCAGGCCGATGTCGCAACGGCCGGTGTCAAGGCATTCAGGATCACGCTCGCCAATTCGTCGTGGCGCAGCGCCAGTGCGAGCGGCACAATGCTATTGGACGGCTCCCAGCGCAGCGGTTCGCTCACGCTGAAGATCGCCCGGCTGGCGGATCTCTCGCCGCTCGTGGGGGCGGCCATTTCGGGCAGCGCAGACGGCCGTGCCGATTTCAAGTCGACGGCTGCCGTGGTCCATGCCACGGCCCGGAACATCTCGTTCGGCACCACGCGCATAGGGCGTCTCGGCCTCGACGGCAATATTGCCGATCCGTTCGGCAACCCCGCCTTGGCTCTTGCCGTCGCCGCGGAGCAGTTGGACAGTTCCGGCTTTTCGGGCTCGGCCAATGCGCGGCTCGACGGGCCGCTGCAGAATCTTGCGGTCAAACTGACCTCGGCCGTCTCGACGACCGCTGGCCAGGATTTCACCGTGGCGACTGACGCAACGGTCGACGCGACGGCAAAGCGTGCCGTGTTCACGCGTTTCGAAGGCGTGTGGCGCGATCAGATCGTCGGGCTTGCCGCGCCCGCGACATTCGACTACGGCGGCGACGACATGAAGTTCTCCGCGACCTTTCTGGACGGCAAATCCGCCCGGCTCGCGGTCGTCGGTTCGATTCCTGCGAAGGCGGGCCGTCAAATAAGCGTGAAGGCGAACGGCACGGCCGATCTGGGCGCCCTGGCGTCCGGCTTGGCGGCCACCGGGCAGATTGTCCGCGGCAAGGCCGAGTTGAATATTTTGGTGACGGGAACCACGGCCAAGCCGCAGGTCACGGGATCTGCGACGATCAGCGGGGGTCAGATCGACGACTACGGATACGGGCTGGCCCTGACCGACATCGCCGCCACGGCGCAGGCGCAGGGCAGCACGATCCGCCTCACGCAATTTACGGCACGCGCCGGTCCGGGGACCATCACCGGCTCTGGTACGGTGGATATTTCGGCCCCAGGGACGCCGGTGGACGTCAGCTTCAAGGCGGCCAATGCGCGTCCGCTCGTCAGCGACCTGATGACCGCGACCGTGAACAGCGATCTGAAGCTGGAGGGCAGGCTGAGCGAGCACCTCACCCTTTCTGGCAAGCTCAACATCCGCCAGGCGTCGATCAACGTGGCCGAGAAGCTCCCCGCCGAAGTCGCCACGCTGAATGTTCGCCGCTCGCACCAAGCTCCGCCGCCGCCTCTGCCGGCGCCCGTGCTGATCGCGCTGGATTTGACGATCAGCTCGCCGGGGCAGGTCTTCGTTCGCGGCCGCGGGCTGGACGCGGAGTTCGAGGGCGATCTCAAGGTCACCGGCACTACCGCCAATCCGCAGGTGATCGGGGCGTTGGACATGCGCCGCGGCACGTACGACCTTGCGGGGGCCACACTCATCTTTCAGAGCGGCAAGATCGGCTTTGTCGGCGGGTCTCTTCGCCACCAGATCGATCCGACGCTCGACTTTGTGGCGCAATCCGAGACGAACGGCATCACGGCGACGCTCAAAGTGACCGGCACGGCCCGCCAACCCAGGATCGAACTGTCCAGCACGCCGCAATTGCCTCAAGACGAGATCCTGGCCCAGTTGTTGTTCCAGCAGAGCACGAAGTCGCTTTCGCCCATGCAGCTTGCCAGCGTCGCCCAAGCTGCGGCCTCACTCGGCGGCGGCGTCGGCTTCGATCCCGTGGGAACGGTCCGCAAAAGCCTCGGTCTCGATCGCCTGGCGGTGGGCAGCACACAGCCGACCACTGGATCAAAGGGCTCGACCACCGTGGAAGCCGGCAAGTACATCCTGCGCAACGTCTATGTCGGTGCCCGTCAGGATACCTCGGGCGGCACGCGGGCATTGGTCCAAGTGGACATCACCAAGCACCTGAAGGCGCAGGCGACGGTGACGACGGGCCCGCGCGCGCCGTCTTCCACCTCCACGCCGCTTCAGGACAATGGCGACAGCATTGGCTTGTCGTACCAGTTCGAGTATTGACGAAGCGCGTTGCAAGCCTCGTAGGACATGACTCGAAAACCCGCCGTTCTGTTCGTCTGCCTTGGCAACATCTGCCGTTCTCCGCTGGCGGAAGCGGCGTTCCGCGAGCAAGCCGCGCGGCTCGGCCTCGATGTGGATGTCGATTCCGCCGGCATCGGCGATTGGCATGAAGGCGAAGCACCCGATCGGCGCGCCCAGGCCGCCGCGCGCCGGCATGGCGTGGACATCTCGGGCTACCGGGCGCGTCAGGTGAGGCCGCAGGATTTTCGGCAGTTCACCCACATCGTTGCCCTGGATCGCGAAAATCTCTCGGCATTGAAACGGCTGCGTCCGGCCGACGGCACGGCGGAGCTTAGCCTGCTGCTCGATCATGTGGAGGGGCGGCAGGGCCAGCCGGTGGCCGATCCGTGGTACGGCCCCGCCGCGGGATTCGAAAATACCTGGGCGGACGTCACCGCGGGCGCCGAGGGCCTCGCCCGGAAAATCGCGGCGCTGCCATGAACGGGCTGGCCGAGCAAGGAGCCGCACTGCTTGGCGGGACGCTCCGGCACAGCGAGCCCATGGGCGGCGGTTCGCTTTCCAGTCTGGTGCGCATCGTGCTCGAAGACGGCCGCGAAGCGATCGTGAAGACGGCTCCTTCGGCTGAAACGGAGGCCGCGATGCTTCGTGCCATCCGCGCGACGGGCGCACCGGCGCCACGGGTGTTCGCCGCCGACGGGAAAATTCTGGTGATCGAGGTGTTGCCCAGCGACGGTTCGCTCGGCGGTGCGTGGCCCGATCTGGGCGCGGTGCTGGCGCGGCTTCATGCTGCAACGGGCGTGCGCTACGGATGGGAAGCGGATTACGCATTCGGTCCGGTGGCTATCGTCAATCGTTGGAGCGACGACTGGCCCGGGTTTTGGGCGGAGAACCGGCTGCTCGTGAACGCCCCCACGGTCGGTTCGGGATTGGCCCGGCGCCTGGAGAGGCTATCCGCCGGCCTTTGCGACCGGCTGCCGCGGCGGCCGGCGGCGTCGCTGCTGCACGGCGATTTGTGGGGCGGCAATGTGCTCGTTTCCGGCGGCAGGATCGCCGGGCTCATCGACCCGGCCTGCTACTACGGCCACGGCGAGGTCGATATCGCCATGCTGATGATGTTCGATCATCCACCTGCGGCGTTATTCTCCGTCTACGGGGCGCTGCCGCCCGGCTACGAGGAGCGCTTGGCGATCTATCGCCTATGGCCCGCGCTCGTGCACCTGCGGCTGTTCGGCAGCGGCTACTGTCCGCTGGTCGAGCGGCTCCTGTCCGACCTCGGCGTCTGATCGTCGGCTCGGCTTGGCCATCGTTCGGCGCCGACACGAGGCACGCAAAAAGCTTCGCGCAATGTGCTGCTTATAGTTTCCAGGTTCCAAAGACGTGTCGGCGAGTTCTCGAGAGGCAATCTGACGCACAATTGCCCGCAAATTCGCGGCGCCACCCGTATGTGTAGTCGGACTTACTATCTCGGGTTGACAAAATCGACGCAAACTCAACGCCAGGTGCAACGGCGGACGCGAATTCACGTTGCCCAAGGTCCGGTGCTCTCCGTCCGGCAGGGAGATCGCGCGGTCTTTATACGGATTGTAAATAGCGGACAGCGCATTTTGAGGGCAGTCGGCAATGCCTGCCGTCAGGCGTGCGCGAAAGGCCCAAAGGGCAGCAGCGTTCAAGCTCGGGATAACCGTTACCGCCGATGACTCACCTCAACCACATTTCGTACACGAGGCCCACTTCCGGACGCTCCAGTCTTTCCGGCCGCCGCAATGACAGGCCGAACTCGGGCGCGGGAATTGCAGCCGACGTGAATTCCAACTCGCGACCAGGAGAGCCTTAATGGCCACGATGTTCAAGAACCTTTCCGTAAGCGCCAAAGTGATTGGGGCGTTTGTCTTCGTACTACTCGTCACGGCGGTGCTCGGCGTGTTTTCCGTTCAGAGATTATCCGTGGTGAACAGCCACGCCGAGGCGGTGAAAGCGGAGTGGCTGCCTGGCGTCGAGGGCCTGAGTGAGATCAGGTACCACACCACGCGACTGCGCCTCAAAGAGGCCGCCTACCTCCTCGCGCAGACGGATCAAGGTCGCGCCGAGCGGTTGGCCGATATCGAGAACACGAAAAAAATCGTGGCTCGGTTATTCTCAAGTTACATGTCGACCGCTTTGCCGGGAAAAGAAAAGGACCTGGCGGATGCGATGCAAAATACTTGGCAGACCTACATTGCGCAGGAAGATCGTCTTTTCGATCTGTACCGCGTCAAAGGTCTTGCCGCCGCCAACGATTTCTTCATTGGCGCGTACATGACCGACTTCAACAAGTTCGTGAACGCGCTCGATCCTGTCGTGCAATACGACCTCGACGGCGCGGCGAGCGAGACCAAAGACGGCGCGGCATCGTTTGAGTCCGCCCGCTTGTGGATATTCGTGGTCCTCGGCATTGCGGTGATTCTCGCGATGGCGGCCTGCTATGCCTTGATTACCGCCGTCTCCAGGCCTTTGGGCAGGATGACTCAGGCGATGGGCGATCTGGCGGCCGGTCGGCTGGACGTCCATGTGCCGTGTACCGGCCAGAAGGACGAGGTCGGCCAGTTGGCCGAAGCGATGACGTCGTTCAAGGACCAACTCGAGGCTGCGGAGCGCTCCAAGAAAGAGCAGACCGAGACCATCGTGTCGAGCATCGGCGCGGGCCTCGACTATCTGGCCAAAGGAGACTTGACGCATCGCGTGGTGGCGAGCCTCACCGGCCCGTTCGAGAAGCTGAAGGACGACTTCAACTTGGCCATGACGCGCATGCAGGACACCTTGAAAAACGTGCTGTCCTCGACCAGCGAGATTGCGTCCGGTGCGGGCGAGATTTCGCAGGCCGCCGACGACCTGTCGCGGCGCACGGAGCAGCAGGCCGCGAGTCTGGAAGAGACGGCGGCGGCGCTTGAGGAGATCACCGCCACGGTCAAGAAGACGGCGGCGAACACCAAGGATGCCGCCACCAGCGTCAGCTCGGCGAAGACGGCGGCGCAGGAAGGCGGCCGGGTGGTCGAGACGGCGATCAAGGCGATGGATGCCATCGCGCAATCGTCCAAGCAGATCACCGATATCATCAGCGTGATCGACGAGATCGCGTTCCAGACCAATCTTCTGGCTCTCAACGCGGGCGTCGAGGCGGCACGCGCGGGCGATGCGGGCAAGGGCTTTGCCGTGGTGGCGAGCGAAGTGCGGGCCCTGGCGCAGCGTTCGAGCGAGGCGGCCAAGGAGATCAAGGCGCTGATCCACACCTCGGGCGAGCATGTAGGTGCAGGCGTGAAGTTCGTTGGCGAATCCGGCGCGGCGCTGAAACTGATCGTCGATCACGTGCAACAGATCAACACGCTGGTCACCGAAATGGCGCAGGCGGCCGAGCAGCAGTCGACCGGCATCGAGCAGGTCAACGTCGCGGTTGGCCAGATGGACCAGGTGACGCAGCAGAACGCGGCGATGGTCGAGGAGAGCACGGCGGCATCGCGCAACCTGGCGAACGAAACGCAGGCGCTGTCGGACCTCGTTGGCTTTTTCAATGTGGGTGCGATCGAGCGCGCCGCACATAGCCAGCCGGCCGCGAAGCCGGTTGCGGCTCAAGTCAAGGTGGCGGCCCGTCCGCCGGTCAGGGCGCGCGTCGCTGCCCCGGCAGGGCGCACTGCGGTCGCGCGCAAGCCGGACGCCGATGTTGAGGATTGGGCCGAGTTCTAGACCACGAAGGGGAGCCGTCCGATGATGGAAGATGGGGTTGTTGGGGGCGCGTGCGCGGTACTGCCCGCGGTTGCAGACCTCGTTCAGGCCGGGCCGCTGAAAGCGGAAATCGAGCGGCATCTCGCTGCCGGCGTCGGATTGGATCTTGATGCGTCGGCCGTGCAACGCATCAGCTCGCCTTGCCTTCAGGTTCTGGTCGCGGGTGTGGCTGCGTTCGCCAAAGCGGGCGGTCCGTCGCTCGCAATCTCGAAGCCATCCGCTGCGTTTGTCGAAACTGCATCGGCACTCGGACTGGCTGGCGCATTGGGGCTCGATTAAGACTATGGGAAAGACGATCCTTACAGTCGATGACTCGCGCACGATGCGCGACATGCTGCGGCTGGCGCTAAGCGGCGCGGGACACACGGTGATCCAGGCGGTCGACGGAATCGACGGCACCGAGGTCCTCGACAACGCAGGCGTGGTCGACGTCATCATCACCGACATCAACATGCCAAGAATGGACGGCTACGGTTTCATCGAGCAGGTCCGCCGTGGGTCGGCGAACCGCGCGACTCCGATCCTGGTGCTCACGACCGAAAGCGAACCGGCCAAGAAGATGCGCGCGCGCGATGCAGGCGCGACGGGCTGGATCGTCAAACCATTCGACCCCGACAAGTTGCTCGCTGCCATCCGGCGCGTGTCTCCGTAGGACGATACTCATGGATCCGATGGAAGCCATAAAGCAGACCTATTTTCAGGAGTGCGACGAGCTGCTTCTGGCGATGGAGGAAGGTCTCATCGCCATGGAGAGCGGCGAGGCGGACAGCGAGATGATCAACGCCGTCTTCCGTGCCGTGCACTCGATCAAGGGTGGCGGCGGCGCCTTCGGATTCGAGATCTTGGTCGGCTTTGCCCATGTGTTCGAAACGGCGATGGATCAGGTGCGTTCCGGCAAGCTCTCGCCCAGTGCGGATGTGGTGAAGGTGCTGCTGCGCGCGGGCGACAAGCTTTCCGACCACGTTTCGGCGGCGCGTGCCGGCGGCGGCAGCGAAGTCGAAGACAGCGACGTCAAAGAGGAGCTGCGCCGGCTCACGGGCGAAGAGGGCGAGGACGACGGGCCTCCGGCGGCCGATTTCGAGGGTTTGGCGTTTTCGCCGATCCAGATCGATATCGGCGACGACCCCGTACCCGCGCCGGTATCTGTCGCATTGCCGTCCTGGAATATCCGCTTTGCTCCCCATGCGGGGCTCTATGCGAAGGCGAACGAGCCGTTTCTGTTGCTGCGCGAGCTGGCCACGCTTGGTTCGCTGGAGGTTCAAGCCGATCTCTCGCGGTTGCCCGAACTGGCCGCGCTGGAGCCGGACCAGGCATACTTCGCCTGGAACATTGTTCTGCACGATTGTCAGGACCGCGCGAAGATCGAGGAGGCGTTCGAATTCGTTTTGGGTGATTGCGACCTCGATATCTCCGAATTGAAGGCCGAGGAACCGGCCGCCGAGCCGGCGCCGGAGATGCCGGTCGCGGAAGTCGCCGCACCGGTCGTCCACGAAGCCGCTTCACCCGAAAAGAAGCCGGCCGTTGCCGCCGCGGCGGAGCCGATCAAGCAGACGATCCGTGTCGATCTCGACAAGGTGGACCGCCTCGTCAATCTCGTCGGCGAACTGGTGATTACCCAGGCGATGCTGTCGCAGCGTTTGATGGAATGCAGCGCCAAGAATTCTACGGCGGGCGGTGGCCTCGGCGAACTCGAACATCTTTTGCGCGAGTTGCAGGAAGCGGTGATGGCGATCCGCACGCAACCCGTGAAGTCGGTGTTCCAGCGCATGCCGCGTTTGGTGCGCGAGACGGCGGCTCAGACCGGCAAGGAAGTCCGCCTGGTCATTGAAGGCGAGGCGACCGAAGTCGACAAGACCGTCATCGAGCGGCTGGGCGAACCGCTGACTCACATGATCCGCAATGCCGTCGATCACGGCCTGGAATCGCCGCAAGACCGCGTTGCCGCGGGAAAGCCGGCCGAGGGTACGGTCACTCTTTCTGCGGAGCACCGCGGCGGCAGGATCGTCATCGAAGTCTCCGACGACGGCCGGGGCATAGATCGCGCGCGGGTGCGCCAAAAGGCGATCGAGCGCGGGCTGATCTCGCCATCGGCGAATCTGGCGGACGAGGAAATCGACAACCTGATCTTCCTGCCCGGGTTCACCACGGCGAACCAGGTATCGAACATCTCCGGGCGCGGCGTCGGCCTCGACGTCGTGCGCCGCAATATCTTGGACCTCGGCGGGCGCATCGGCATCGGTTCCGTGCAGGGAAAGGGAAGCCGCTTCAGCCTCACGCTTCCGCTCACTCTGGCGGTCCTCGACGGGATGATCGTTGCGGTCGGCGACCAGACGTTCGTCCTGCCGTTGACGCACATCATCGAAAGCCTTTTGCCGAAGGCTTCTGACGTACGACGGTTCGGCTCGAACGGAACGCTGCTGAACGTGCGCGGCGTATACGTGCCGCTGGTCGGCGTCGGCAGGCTGCTCGGCGTGCCAAACTCGAAGAAGGATCTCGCCTCAAGCGTGGCGATCCTGGTCGAGAGCGAAGGGACCGGCCGCATGGCGCTGGCGGTCGATGCGATCGTCGGTCAGCGCCAGGTCGTCATCAAGAGCTTTGAATCGAACTTCGGGCATATCGAAGGCATTGCCGCGGCCACCATTCTCGGCGATGGCCGGGTGGCGCTGATCCTCGATATCGACAGCCTCGTCGCCGGGTGCCGCGAGAGCGTCGCCAAGCCCAGCGAACTTCAACTGGCAGCAGGAGCGAAGCAATGAGTACAAGCCAACACGAGACGGGACAGGACCGCCGCCAGTACATCACGTTCCTCGCCACCGGCCAGGAATTTGCGGCCGACATCATGACCATCCGCGAGATCCGCGGCTGGACGGAGACGACCGCGCTTCCCCACGTGCCCGATTACGTCCGTGGCGTCATCAATCTTCGCGGTATGGTTCTGCCGGTTATAGACCTCAAGGCCCGCCTCGGGCTCGGTCGGACCGATGCCTCCGTCAAGCACGTGATCATCGTCGTCAATTCGGGCGAACGGACGATCGGCCTCTTGGTGGATGCCGTCTCGGATATCCTTACGGTGTCGCGAGACGATATCCAGTCGGTTCCCGATGTCGTACGCGAAACGCAGAACGACTACGTGGAAGGCATTGCGGTCCTCGACGGACGCATGGTCACGTTGCTCGGGATGCAGAGATTGACGTCCTCATTCGGCCTCGACGACGTTGTCGATCACGCGGCCTGACGGAGCAGCTATTGAGCACCGGCACACATCCTCGTGATTTGGCCGTTCCCGACGGCGAATTTCCGTTCACTTGGTCGGATTTCCGCCAGATTGCGGCGCTCGTGCATTCGGAATCAGGTATCGTGCTCGCGGAGACCAAGGCCAATCTGGTCTATTCGCGCCTGGCCAAGCGAATTCGCCTGATCGGCTTGCGCACATTCCGCGAGTATTGCGCGCTGGTTCAGGGCGTGGACGGCGCGGATGAGCGCCAGGCCATGATCGCGGCGATGACCACCAACGTCACGCGGTTCTTCCGTGAAAGCCACCATTTCGACCATCTGAAGGCGCGGGTTTTTCCTGCTCTGTTGGAGCGCGCGCATAAAGGCGGCAAGGTGCGCATCTGGTCGGCCGGTTGTTCCTCGGGCGAGGAGCCCTATTCGATCGCGTTGACGATCCTGGATCTGGACCCCGATGCGGCCGATCTCGACGTCCGCATTCTGGCGACCGATATCGATCCGGAGATGCTCCGCCGCGGCAAGACCGGCATCTATCCGGTGCGCCAGCTCGGCGATGTGCCGATGGAAATGCGCCGCCGGTGGTTCAAGGTGCTGGATGCCGGGGCCGATGCGGAAACCGGGCCGGAGCTTCAAGACATTGTGCGATTCCGCGAGTTGAATCTGTTGCGCGAGTGGCCGATGCGCGGCCGTTTCGACGTGATCTTCTGCCGCAACGTGATGATCTATTTCGACGACGACACGCAGAACGCGGCCTGGGGCCGGTTTGCCGACATCCTCGAGCCGGGCGGAGTGCTGTGCATCGGCCATTCCGAGCGCATCGCCCTTGGCAGCCAGCCTTTGGATCTCGTGGGCCAAACGATCTATCGCAGACGGGAGGCCGGGCAATGAGCCGCGTACGGGTTCTCATCGTCGACGACTCCGCCACTATCCGCGGGCTGCTGACCGCCGTGTTGTCGCGCGATCCCAATATCGAAGTGGTCGGCGCCGCGCCGGATGCCGCTACTGCGCGGTCGATGATCAAGGAATTGAACCCGCACGTCATCACGCTCGATGTCGAAATGCCCAACATGAACGGGCTCGAGTTCCTCGAGAAGATCATGCGGCTCAGGCCGATGCCGGTCGTGATGGTCTCGACGCTGACGCAGAAGGGCGAGGACGTCACGCTTTCGGCGCTGGAAATCGGCGCCGTCGATTATTTCGCCAAGCCGACCGAGAACGTCACCAAGCACCTGGAAGAGTGCGGCCGAGAGCTTTGCGAGAAAGTCACGACGGCTGCCGCGGCGCGCGTGCATCCTTACGTCCGCCGGGATCCGCCGGTCGTGTTGATCAAGTCGGACTTCGAACCGGGCTCCAATGTAGTGGCAATCGGCTCGTCGACGGGCGGCGTCGAAGCGCTGATCGAAGTGCTCTCGCATTTCCCGGCGAATTGCCCCGCCACGGTCATCACCCAGCATATGCCGGCGCACTTCACCACCAGCTTTGCCAATCGACTCGATCGCATCTGCCAGCCTCACGTGACGGAGGCGCGCGACGGCGCCGTGCTGGGACCAGGCCAGGTGTATCTTGCACCGGGCGGCGATGCGCATCTGGAGGTTTCCGGTGTCGGCATTCTGCGGTGCAAGCTGGTCAAGGCGCCGCAGGTCAACGGCCATCGTCCGTCCGTGGACGTCCTGTTTCATTCCATGGCGACTTTTGTTCGCCAAAATGCCATCGGTGTCATTCTGACGGGGATGGGGCGGGACGGCGCAAGTGGTTTGCTCGAGATGCGCAATCAGGGCGCCGCGACCATAGGTCAGGATGAGGCATCGTCGGTCGTGTATGGAATGCCTCGCGTGGCACACGAGATCGGCGGCGTTATGAAACAGCTTCCGTTGCCCATGATCGGGCAGGAAATACTCAATATCTGCGAAATTCGTGCTCAGAAGGTAGGGCGTCATGCCAGCAGCAGCTAAAGTCAGGGCCATCGTTGTCGACGATCAGCTCACCATGAGGACTTTGGTGCGATCTTCGCTCCAACAGATCGGGCTCACGGATATCCGGGAGTTTCCAAAGGCGGCAGAGGCCTTGAGCGCGCTTAAGGCGCAGCCGGCCCACATCATCTTTTCGGATTTCAATATGCCCGAGATGGACGGTTTGGAATTCCTGCGCTCCGTTCGATCCGATCCGCAGATCAAGTCGATCGGTTTCGTGCTTCTCACCGGGCGCGCAGATGCCGATTTGGTGAAGCGTGCGGCGCAATTCGGCGCCAACAACTATCTCGTCAAGCCGTTCACCGTTGCCATCCTGAAACAGAAACTCGAACAGATATTTGGCGCTCTCACCTGATGATGACGGCCCGGAAACTACGTGATGATGCTCAGCCGGCTTTGCGGAAGTTCCGCAATCCGCGGGACGGCTTTCTGCACGTCCAGCTCACGCTCGGCGACACCTACGTGACTTCCAGCCCCGAAGAGGTCTTGACTACCATTCTCGGGTCGTGCGTGGCGACTTGCATCCGCGATCCGGAGAGTGGCGTCGGCGGGATGAACCATTTCCTGCTGCCGGACGGCAACACGGGAGACCGGCAGGCCCGCTGCTACGGCGTCAACGCGATGGAGCTTCTGATCAACGACATTCTCAAGCATGGCGGCGATCGCAACCGGCTCGAGGCCAAGCTGTTCGGCGGGGCGAATGTCGTGTCGGCATTGAGAAACGTCGGCACGCGCAATTGCACCTTTGCCCGTCAGTTCCTCGACGACGAAGGTATCCCGATTGTGGGCGGCGATTTGGGCGGCGACGCCGCCCGCCGCATCCAATACATGCCTGCGTCGGGGAGGGCCCGTCAGGTGGTCGTGCGGGGCGCCGACCGGCTTGCCCAGATCGAACTCACGGCTCTGCGCACGAAGGTCGAACCGAGCCCGGCGTCCGACGTGGAGTTCTTCTGATGACCGATACGCCAAACAGCGTCTCGGCAGCCATGCGGCTTCTGAAGGCCGTCGCGGGAGAGTTGCGCGACTTGGCCGTCGATACGGCGCGTTTCGGCGAAACCCTCTCCGACCACCGGGTTGTTGGTAGCAACGCTTCCATTCGCCTTCTCCAGAAGTTCGATTTGTTTGCGCAGAGCCTGGAAGCCCACGCCGTGTTGATCGACGATCTTTCCGGGCGTCTCACTTGCGGGTCGATCGATCCGGAACAGTTGAACGAATTACTCCGGCACGTTCCGTTTTTCAGCGTGCGCGAACGCCTGCGCGCGGTTGTGAACGGCGTCGAGGCGGCACCGGAGCCAGAAGAGTCGCCGGACGATTGGTATCTGGGAGAGTAAGGCGCGCGTGAGGCGGGGTTGGCCGAGAAACTGAACTTCTCGCAGATTACGGCACTGGTCGTCGACGCCGACCAATACGCGATCGCGATTCTGGGACAAATCCTGCGCGGTTTCGGGCTGGCGCGATTCAACACCTTTGAGAGTGGCCAGGAAGCCAAGCGCACGCTTGCAGAGCACCACTACGATCTGATGATCTGCGATGCGGTTCTGCCCGACATGCATGCACAGGACCTGGTGGGGTGGGTCCGCAGACAAGGCGACGTTGCCCTGAAATACCTGCCGGTCGTCGTCCTGACCGGGTATACGGAGTATTCTAACGTCGTTAACATGCGTGACGCCGGGGCGAACATTGTCGTACGCAAGCCGGTGTCTCCGAACGTGCTGTACGATCACATCTCCTGGTCGGCTCGCACCGAGCGCGCCTATATCGAGACGGACAACTACATCGGTCCGGACCGCCGCTTCAAGAACACCGGCCCGCCGGACGGCGCCGGCCGGCGCAAGACCGACCTGAGCGAGGTTATCGGCGTGGCAGTGGAGCCCAACATGTCGCAAGAGGAGATCGATTCCCTCTTGAAACCGACCAAGCTCGAAATCGACTGAGCGCCGTCACGGCATGAACAGCAGAGCAGGGTGTTCCAGCAGCGCCTTGAGGCGGTGCACGAACTTGGCGGCGTCCGCTCCGTCGACCACGCGATGGTCGAAAGAGGTGGAGAGGTTCATCATCTTGCGCACCGCGATCTGGCCGTTGAACACGACCGGGCGTTCGACGATGGCGTTCGGACCGATGATCGCCACTTCCGGGTGATTGATGATCGGGCTCGTCGCCACGCCGCCCAACGCGCCCAGGCTGGTGATTGTGATTGTGGAGCCGGTCAGTTCCTCTTTCGATGCCTTGTTTTCGCGCGCCAATGCCGCCGCGCGCGCCACGGCCGCGGCCGCGCCCCACACGTCGAGGGTTTCCGCGTTTTTGACGACCGGGACCATCAGGCCCGCCTCCGTCTGGGTCGCAATGCCGACATGGACGGCCCTGAAACGCCGCACCACGCCCGCCTCGTCGTCGAAATGCGCGTTGATGTGGGGAAAGTCCGGCAGAGCGTGCACGAGCGCGCGCATCAGGAAGGGCAGCACCGTGAGCTTGGACTGCTCCGCGTTTCTGGTGTCGTTCAGATAGGTGCGCAGGTTCTCCAGCTCCGTCATGTCGATTTCCTCGACATAAGCGAAATGCGGGATACGGCGCTTGGCCTGTTGCATCTTTTCGGCGATGCGGCGGCGCAAGCCGATCAGCTTCACGTCGTCGAATTCGCTGGCGGGAGCGCAGGCGGCGACGGCTGGCGCGGGCTTTTCGGGGCTGCCGGACAGATGGTCGTCGAGGTCGCCATGGGTGATCCGGCCTGCCGGTCCCGTGCCGCGCACCAGGCGCAAGTCGATGCCAAGGTCCGCGGCGCGGAGGCGCACGGCGGGTGCCGCAAGCGGCCTGTTCGAAGGTTCGGCGTTCTTGTTCGGCGCAGCGGGCGGCGTGGAATTGGCCGGCTCGGCCTTTGCAACCGCGGCCGAAGAGGCGGTTTCGAGTTCGAACTCCACCAGCGGCGCGCCGACCGTTGCCATTTCGCCGGGCTGCCCCTTCAGCGCCACGATCGTTCCCGCCACCGGCGAGGTCATCTCCACGGTCGCCTTGTCGGTCATGACGTCGACGAGTTGCTGGTCTTCGTGCACGCGGTCGCCGACCGCCACATGCCAGGCCACGATTTCGGCTTCGGCGGTGCCTTCGCCCACGTCCGGCAGCTTGAAGACGTATCGGCCCATGCTCATTTCTCCAATGCGCGGCGCATGCCGTCGGCAAGGCGGCCGGGTCCGGGGAAGTAGTCCCACTCGAAGGCGTGAGGATAGGGCGTATCCCAGCCCGCGACGCGCTGCACCGGCGCTTCGAGGTGATAGAAACAATGCTCCTGCACCAGTGCGCAAAGCTCGGCGCCAAAGCCGCTCGTCAGCGTCGCCTCGTGGGCCACGACGCAGCGTCCCGTTTTTTCGACCGATTTCACGATGGCACCGATGTCGACCGGCATTAGCGTTCGAAGGTCCACCACCTCGGCATCGATTCCCGTTTCCTCGGCGACGGCGATGGCCACATGAACCATCGTGCCGTAGGTGAGCACCGTCACGGCCGAACCCGGCCGCGCCACCGTCGCCTGGCCCAGCGGCACCGTGTAATGGCCCTCCGGCACGTCGCTCAGGGGGTGCGAGGACCACGGCCGCACGGGCCGGTCGTGATGGCCGTCGAACGGACCGTTGTAGATGCGCTTGGGCTCGAGGAAGATCACGGGGTCGTCGTCCTCGATGGCGCTGATCAACAGGCCCTTGGCGTCGCGCGGATTGGAGGGGATCACAGTCTTCAGCCCCGCAACGTGGGTGAACAGGGCTTCGGGGCTCTGGCTGTGCGTCTGGCCGCCGAAAATGCCGCCGCCATAGGGCGTGCGGATGGTCAGCGGCACGTGGAAATCTCCGGCGGAGCGGTAACGGATGCGCGCCGCTTCCGAGACGATCTGGTCGTAAGCCGGATAGATATAATCCGCGAACTGGATTTCGACCACGGGCCTTAGGCCGTAAGCGCCCATGCCGATCGCGACCGCGATGATGCCGCTTTCGCCGACCGGGGAATCGAAGCATCGCGTCACGCCGTGTTTCTTCTGCAATCCGTCGGTGACCCGGAACACGCCGCCGAAATAGCCGACATCCTCCCCGAACACCAGCACATCGGGATCGCGCGCCAGCATCACGTCGAGGGCGGAGTTCAGGGCCTGGATCATGGTCATTACGGGCATGGCTTATGCGCCCGCCTGCTTCATCTGCTGGTGCAGGTGCCACGGCATTTCCTTGAACACGTCCTCGAACATGTTTTGTTTGGGAAGGTGAGGGCCTTCGCTTAACGTGCCGATGGCTTCGGCTTCGCGTTGCGTCGCGCGCACAAGCGCCGTGGCCTCATCGATCATTTCCCGATGCTGCGTGTCGGACCACTCCCCGATTCCGATCAGGTGCCGCTTGAGCCGTTCGATGGGGTCGCCTAAAGGCCACGCGTTCCATTCGCCCGTCGGGCGATAGCGGCTCGGGTCGTCGCTCGTGGAATGTCCTTCGGCGCGGTAGGTGTAGAGTTCGATCAGCGTGGCGCCGCGGTTGGCGCGGGCGCGCTCGGCCGCCCATTGCGCCGCCGCATAGACCGCGAGGAAATCGTTGCCGTCCACGCGCAACCCGGGCAGGCCATAACCGATCGCGCGCGAGGCGAAGGTCGATTCCTCGCCGCCGGCGATACCCTGGAAACTCGATATCGCCCACTGATTGTTGACGACGTTCAGGATCACGGGGGCCCGATAGACGGCCGCGAAATTGAGCGCGTGATGGAAATCGCCCTCCGCCGTCGCGCCTTCCCCGATCCAGCTTGCGGCGATGCGGTCGTCGCCTTTGAAGGCGGAGGCCAGTGCCCAGCCCACGGCCTGCGGAAATTGCGTGCCGAGATTGCCGGAGATCGTGAAGAAGCCGTACTCCCGACTGGAGTACATGATGGGCAGCTGGCGACCTTTCAATGGATCGCGCGAATTGGAGTAGCACTGGCACATCATGTCGATCAGCGGGTAGCCGCGCGCGATCAGCAATCCCTGCTGGCGGTACGACGGGAAGCACATGTCGCCGCGTTCGAGGGCCAGGGCAAAGGCGACGCTGGTGGCTTCTTCACCCAACGACTTCATGTAGAACGAGATTTTTCCCTGCCGCTGCGTGCGGTACATGCGGTCGTCATAGGCGCGCGTGACCGCCATGTCGCGCAGGCCCTTGCGCAGGAGTTCCGGGTCGAGGTGAGGGTTCCACGCGCCCACGGCTTTCGCATCGTCGTCCAGCACGCGGATCAGCGAAAAAGCATAAGGCACCAGATCGCGCGCTTTGGCATCGGTTGGCGGCCGTTCCAGGGCGCCGGCCGGCGGAACGGCGACGTTGCCGAAATCGGGTATGTCGCCCGGGCGATATTTGGGTTGCGGTATGTGAAGGCTCAGCTTGCCTCGGTTGCGCAAAGTCTCAGGCTCCCAGTGCCATGACGAACGCAATTAGACATCGGATCGCGGCGGTGTCACCGGGGACGTGAAGACATTCGCATGCGGTTTCGCCCGGCCGCGTTTCCGCAACTTTGTTCTGAGAAAACGCCGGCGCTCGTCACAACTGCGCGCGCTCGCGAGCCTGCCCTAACGGCAGTATTGCCAGAGGCCGGCGTCGGACCGCGACGCTCGCGTGCCGTTCGGAGCGGCCGGAGGCAGCGCATTTTGCGTCTCGCGAAATGGAGTTTAACGGGGGGTTAAGAGCGGGAATACCGTGCGGCCAAAGTGCAGGGTTTGATGGAGCCGACGAGGGCAACCAAGCCTTAAAGTTTTCCGAAGAAACTGTCGCGAATTTGTGGCCGCTCCATCGCGGCCGAGGCGGCCGTGGAAGAGAGCTTCAACTTCTCCCAGATCATAGCGCTCGTCGTTGACGGCGATCGCTACTCCACGGGCATTGTCAGCCAGATTCTGCACGGCTTCGGGCTGAACCGGCACTATGTCACGACCAGTGGAGAAGAGGCCAAGAAGCTGCTGAGCGCGGAAAAATTCGATCTCGTAATCACCGAATGCGTGTTGCCGGATATGAATGCGAGGAAGCTGGTGCGGTGGGTCCGCCGGCACGCGAGTACGCGAATTCGCTACATACCGATCGTGATGCTGACGGGCTATTCGCATCTATCCAATGTGACGGCCGCGCGCGATGCCGGCGTGAACAGCGTGGTGCGCAAGCCGGTGGCCCCGGCGACGCTTTTCGATCACATCACTTGGTCGGCGCGCACGGAACGGCCATTCATCGAAGCCGACGCCTATATCGGTCCTTGCCGGCGCTTCAAGTTCGGCGAAGCTGCGCCGGGGCTGAACCGGCGGAGTACGGATCACGCAACCGACGGCGTGGACGCACAAGCATATCACGTCGACGAAACGCAAGAGGCGGTAATCTGATGGGCAAGAGCTGCAAAGTCACCCCGGTGAAGAACCGGTTGGGCCAGTTGCTGAGGCTGCCCGGAGGCATCGCCCGCGACGAGGCCGTGGAAGCGGCGGGCCAGGCGGTCGAGACGCTGCGCGACGAATACGTCAACGCGATCCCGGGCGAAATCGGCGCACTCGAGGCCGTTGTCGCGGCCGCGGGGCGGAGGAAGCTTCCGCCACAGGAGTTGCAGGCCATGCTCGATCGGGCGGGGCATCTCCTCACGTTGTCGGGGACCTTCGGATACACACTGCTCGACGAAGTGGTGAAGCGCTTCTGCGATCTTACGTCCGGCATGATCGAGAAAGACATCGGCGACGTGGCGCCGGTGAGCGTGCATCTGCGTGCGATGCGGCTGGTATGCCCGGGCGGCCGGTCGCTCGAAGAGGGCGAGGCCGACAATATGCTGAAAGGGCTGGAGCTGGTCCACGCCCATTACGGCATCGAGCGACTTCAACAGGATATGGATCGGCCTCAGGCGCAGTGACCGTCGCCCTTGCGATGAGCCGCTGCGGCCTTGCGGGGTGCGATTTCGAGGAACTCGGCCACGAAGGGCGTTTTGGGTGAACGCCGGACGTCATCCGGGGTGCCGAATTGTTCGATCTGGCCGGCGTTCATGATCGCCACGAGATCCGCCAACTCAAAGGCCTCGTCCTGGTCGTGCGTAACGAATACCGTCGTAATGCCCATCCGCTCGTGCAGCGCACGCAGCCAGACGCGCAGCTCCTTGCGCACCTTCGCATCCAGCGCGCCGAAGGGCTCGTCGAGCAACAGCATGCGCGGTTCGATCGCCAGCGCGCGGGCCAGCGCCACGCGCTGCCGCTGGCCGCCGGAAAGCTGGTTCGGATAACGCCCGCCCAGGCCCTCGAGCTGCACCAGCGACAGCAGTTTCTCGACGCGGCGTTTGATTTCGGATCGCGACGGACGCTGCCGGCGCGGCCGGACGCTGAGGCCGAACCCGATGTTCTGCGCCACTGTCATGTGCCGGAACAGCGCGTATTGCTGGAACACGAAACCGGCGCGGCGGTCGCGGGTGGGCACGTCGAGCCAGTTGAGGTCGGCAAAGCGTATGGCGCCCGCGTCGGGAAATTCGAGCCCGCCCATGATGCGCAACAATGTGGTCTTGCCGGAACCGGACGGGCCGAGCAGCGCCAGGAACGCGCCTTGCGGTGCCGTGAAGCTGACGCCGTTCAGGGCGGGGAAGCGCTCGAACCTCTTCACGATGGAGTCGACGACAAGCGACATGGTGCAGGCTCCGTCAGTGGCGATGAGTTGCGGCGATCTCATCGGCGAACCGCCATTCGAGCGCGGATTTGAGGACAAGGGTTACGATCGCCAGAAGGGCGAGAATGGAGGCGACGGCGAAGGCACCGACATACTGATAGTCGTTGTAAAGCACTTCCACATGAAGAGGCATCG
>Ga0187810_10000011_pt1 | contig 96686 bp, 100 predicted proteins | sample NC_wetland_sal_i_9_FD_132963 | JGI IMG/M metagenome (GOLD analysis project Ga0187810, IMG submission 132963) | Wetland sediment microbial communities from Neuse River Estuary, North Carolina, USA - ASW_5 | ecosystem: Environmental > Aquatic > Freshwater > Wetlands > Sediment | place: USA...
CAAGCGCATTGCCGCCGAGCCGGTTTGCGCCCTGGACCCCTCCTGCAACCTCGCCGCAGGCAAACAGTCCCGGAAGGGTTGTCCGGCATTCCGGGGTGATCCGGAGACCACCCATGATGTGGTGGGCAGTAGGAGCGACCTCCATGGGGATCTCGCGGATATCGACCCCGTATTTGAGGAACTGTTCGAGCATCACCGGGAGCCGGGTCTCGATCTGCTCCCGCGGGAGATGGGTGACATCGAGGAAGACCCCACCATGCTCCGTGCCGCGGCCTTCGCGGATCTCGGTCGCGATTGCCCGGGCGACGACATCCCTGGTAGAGAGGTCCATGCGTCCGGGATCGTACCTTTTCATGAACCGCTCGCCTTTGCTGTTGAGCAGGATCCCGCCTTCGCCCCGGACTGCTTCGGTCACGAGCCGGCCCCGGGCATCGTAGGGAACGATGGCTCCGGTCGGGTGGAACTGAACCATCTCCATATCGATGACCTCAGCCCCCGCACGGTACCCGATAGCATACCCGTCGCCAGTGCCGCTCGACGAATTCGTGGAGACATCGAAAACTTTCGTTCCGCCCCCCGTGGCAACGATCGTGCTGTCTGCCTTGAGAAGGATGAGATTCCCCTTCTCGTCCAGTGCCATCGCGCCAATGACTGAGTCCCCGCCCCGGAGCAGGTCGATGACGGTGAATTCCTGCAGGTCGTTTGTACCTGTGGAATCGAGCCGCTCCACAAGGGTAGTCATCATCTCGTGGCCGGTGCGATCACCTGCGTAGCAGGTCCGGGGAAACCGCTGGCCCCCGAACGGTCGCTGGGCGAGCTCATCGGTTTCCGTAAAATCGAAGACCGCTCCCCAGCAGAGAAGATCCTGCATGCGAAGGGGAGATTCATGAACGAGGATATTGACAAGTTCGGGGTCGTTGAGATATGCCCCACCTTTCAGGGTGTCTTCGTAGTGGACTCCGCAGGAGTCCTGCTCCCGGAGCACAACGTTGTATCCCCCTTCCGCCATCGGGGTACACCCTCCTTTCCCGGCAATAGTTTTGGAGATGAGGACCGTGTCGCCATAGCATGAAGCTTCGATCGCTGCCCGGACTCCCGCACCGCCGCTCCCGATTACCAGGGTGTGGCAATCTACCGTCTCATCTGCAAGCATCTTATTATTTTGTGGATCGTATAGTTACATAAATAGTGGACAAATGGCATCGCCAGAGTGAGAGAAGAATGAGATTTTTAATGAAATTTGGCGGAACTTCGGTCGCCGATGCAAAATGCATCTCTAGGGTCGTCGACATTATCGAACAGCATCACAAGGCCGGGGACGAAATAGCAGTCGTCGTATCGGCCCAGCGTGGCGTGACCGACCAGCTCATCGAGGTCGCATCCGCACTTCCGACTGCAAATGACGACAGCACAATCCTGCCCCTGATCCAGTCCCTGAGCAAGCGGCACATGACTACGCTTGAGGGCGCGGCACCTGGGGATATCGCGGTAACCGGCGCAATTATCGAAGACCACCTCATAAGCCTGCAGAACATCCTCTTTGCGATCTACAACCTGCGGGAACTCACTCCCCGCTCGAAGGATTATGTCATCTCGTTTGGTGAACGCCTGCTTGCCCCGATTGTCGGGGCTGCACTCCGCCATCGGGGCATCCCGTCCACGGTGCTCGATGGTTGTGAGGCTGGCATTCTCACGACCTCCCAGCACGGTGAATCCACTGCCCTGCACGAGAGTGACGACCTGATCAAGAACCGGGTAGGCCCGCTGCTCAAGAAAGAAGTCCCGGTTATCATGGGCTTCATGGGCTGCACGAAAGACGGCATTCTTACAACTCTCGGGAGGAGTGGGTCGGACTACTCGGCATCGATCGTCGGTGCAGGTATCGACGCTGACGAGATCTGGATCTGGACCGATGTCGACGGCATAATGACGTGTGACCCCCGGGTTATCAACGATGCCCGGGTAATGCACTCGCTCTCGTACCTCGAAGTCATGGAGCTTTCGTACTTCGGTGCGAAAGTCATGCACCCCCGGTCCATCGAACCTGCGATGCGGAAGAACATCATAGTCAGGGTCAAGAACACGTTCAATCCTACCCATCCCGGTACCGTGATTGTGAGAAACGGCCAGCGGGACCACAGAGTTGTAAAGGCCCTCACCTATATCGACAAAGTTGCTGCGATCAACATTAACGGCGCCCAGATGATTGGTCGCCCCGGGGTCGCAAAAGCGATCTTCACGATCCTTGCCGACCATGAGGTGAACGTGATGATGATCTCCCAGGGGTCATCAGAAGCGAATATCTCCCTTATCGTCGACGAGGCACACCTCGATGCAGCGGTCAACGCCCTCTCCATCCTGACAAAGCAGGGGGTTGTCCGGGAAGTCTCCCACAATCACGAGGTCTGTGCTGTTGCCGTTGTCGGCGCCGGTATGGCAGGTGCCCCGGGAACGGGGGGACGGATCTTCACCGCTCTTGGAAGAGCCGAAGTGAACGTCATGATGATCTCGCAGGGGTCATCGGAGGCGAATATATCGTTCGTTGTAAGCCAGGATGACGGGCCCCGTGCAGTGCGGATCCTCCACGACGAATTCCGTCTCTCGGAGGAATGTGATGAGTAACAACGCGTACAAGGATGCCGGTGTCGACATCGATCTCGAAGCAACCGCCATCAAGGCACTGATCAGCAACCTGAAGTACCGGCGGACTGGGACTGGGAAGATGATGGGATCGGTCGGGCATTTCGCCGGGCTGATCGATTTCGGCGAGACGGCGCTTGCCCTTACCACTGACGGCGTTGGCACCAAGATGCTCGTCGCCGACCAGATGCAGGACTGGTCCACGGTCGGGATCGACTGCATCGCGATGAATGTGAACGACCTGTACGTGATGAACGTCGAGCCGATTGCTTTTGTCGATTACATTGCCACCGACAAGCTCTCAATAGAGAAGATGGCGCAGATCGGGATCGGTCTTAACGAGGGCGCCCGGCAGGCGAATATCGACATTGTCGGCGGTGAGACGGCGTCGTTGCGGGGTCTGGTTAACGGCCTCGATCTCGCTGGCACCTGTCTTGGTATGCAAAAGAAGGACAAGATAATATCTGGCTCTACGATCAGGCCTGGTGACAAGATCGTGGGCGCCCCATCAACCGGTGTCCACAGTAATGGGCTTTCCCTTGCCCGGTCTGTCGTGGGAAAATACGCCGACTACGATGAGAAACTTAAAAACGGTCGGACCCTTGGAGAAGAACTCCTCACTCCGACCCGGATCTACCATGAGAGCCTGAAAGTAGCCGCTACCTGCACGGTCAACGGGATGTGCCATGTTACCGGTGGTGGCCTGCTCAACTTCAAGCGCCTGAGTGAATACGGCTTCAGGTTCGACACGCCCATTACGCCCCCGGAGATTTTCACCTGGATCCAGGAGACCGGCGACATCTCGGTTGAAGAGATGTACCGCACATTCAATATGGGTATGGGTTATGCGTACGTTGTCCCGCAGAAGAGTTTGGCGTGCGTGCAGAAAATGGTGAAAGGCGCAAAAGTCGTCGGCGAGGTTGTCGAAGAACCCGGTGCGTGGCTGAAGGATATTGAGATAACCTGAAAATTTGAAAGGAAAGGGAAAATACAAAACAAAAAAATTTACTCTTCCGGTCCGCACTCGATTTCCGGGTCATAACACTCTTTTACCGTTTTATCGGAAATGATGGCACAGTTCCCCGAGGGATCCTCAAGTATGATCGTGATAGGGAACAATCCATACTTTACCGCTGCAATCCGGTCAAGCAGGATCCGTGCGTTCTCCTTCTCTTCATCGTTCCCCCAGTTCAGCGCACCCTTCACGACTTTCTCTATCCGGTCGAGAACCCCCTCGACATTCGAGATGAACCCTTCACATGCAGGGCCGGGATCGATCCGGACGCCGAGTTCGGGGATCTCGATGCTGGCGCTCATGCTCCTGACTACCCGTACATCGATGTCGTCTTTTGACTCAACGGCCATCGTGTACCGGGCAGGATCGCAATGTTTCAGAAGCTGGGTATCCACGAACTTGTACCCGCAGGAGGGACAGATTGCAGAAATGATGAGAATATCAGAAAAATAAGGGATATTTTCTGTTTTGTAAATATATTTTATTTCAGTATTGCAGTACGGACACGGACCCGGTACAACAGTTTCCAATCTTATGCTCCGCCGATCCGGTCGCGGGAGATCTTCACCGACATGGGGGTGAGGACTACATAGCGCTGGTCGCCAAGGCCGATGATGTCGCCGTTGACATCCTTTGCTACTTCTTTGAGATCCTTGAGCACCCGCTCGTACGAGATCTTGTCCATCTTGAGTCGGGAGATATCGACAATAACGATATTGCCGGAGTAGACTTCGTCCTTGACCCGGGGAGTATCCTTGAGATCGGTGATCGTTGCAATCTTGACAAGAAGGGCGGGAGAACCGGCGCTGTGCTCCTCGTAGGATGCGAGATCGAGCTCCATGTAATCATCGTCCGAGCTCGCGGAACTTTTTCCCAGAAGGGTGTCTATGATCTTAACCATAAAAAAACTGTATGACGAAACTTATTTAATTGTATCTATTTGGAAAGCGGAGATCAGGGATTTTTTGCCAAAAAAAGGCAAAATCTTTGCATCCCCGCACAAAAAAGCCCCGGCGGGAGCCCAATCAGATCTCGAGATTCCAGATCTCGTCACCGACGTGATGGAAGTTCTTGCACATCTTTCCCGATGCACTTGCCATGATCGCCGGACCGTCGTACAGCGCGATGCCGATTGCGAGAGGCTTGCCGTGACGTTCTTCCACGATCTGAACAGGGGCACCCGCCTTCACATCCGGAGTGACCGCGACAATACCCGGCCTCATCACATCGGCACCGTTTACCACGTACGGGATAGCCCCCGAGTCGACCGTTACCCTTCGCTCCGGGAAGGGAATCTGAACCGCGCCCTTCATGGTCGGAAAAACCCATGCCCCCGCGTCCATGAGCACGGGTTTTTTGTTGACAAGGAACAGGGAGACCTCTGCGTTAGTCTCGATGACCTCGATCATGTCCGCGGTGAACAGCTTTGCAGACTCACCGATCTGCTCAGCGAGCCGATCGAGCAGGTCCTGCGCCTGGCTCTTCCGGATCGAGTGGCGTTTTTTTACGATTATTTTTTTCATCGTAGTATCCTATTCAGGTATATCCTGTCAGGGAAATATGTGTTACCCGGACATCCCTGAGTTTTCCGGCCTGTTCTTCCGATCTTTGTATGCCAAGCTGAGTTTATTTTCTCATGTGAGAAATTCTTTTACGGTTCTTACAGGAGACTTATGAGCATAACTGATCTGAATCCTGTTTTGCCCCGGGAAAGCGTTCCTGGCAGATGGGGATCTACGGTATGTTTAAGTAACCTGCTCGCACACATATATTACTCCAGAGCGATGGAAACGGGGTATTATTTATGACCAAACGGCCGTTGGATATTTTGGATCTGGTGCTGAACCGTCAGCCCGTTATTGTATCTCTCAAAGGTGGGAGAGAAATCCGTGGAATTCTCCAGGGATATGATGTACACATGAACCTCGTCTTAGACAAGGCAGAGGATGTGGAAAACGGCAAGGTACAGAAGGTAGGCACGCTCATCGTCCGTGGCGATAACGTGATCTATATATCTCCATCATTGGAACAATAAGGTGAAGTAACATGTCAAAAGGCACTCCATCAATGGGTAAGATGAACAAGTTCACCCACATCGCCTGCCGGCGCTGCGGAAAGATCTCGTTCCATGCCCAGAAGAAAGTCTGCTCCGCCTGCGGTTTTGGCAGGAGCACAAAAATCAGCGACTACAAGTGGCACACAAAGCGGCCGAAAGTCCCAACGCATTAAGGATTTATCATGTGCGGTATCGTTGGCATCGTGGATGCTGGCGGTGCATCCATCAAGCTCTATTATTCCCTGTATGCTCTCCAGCACCGTGGCCAGGAGAGCGCCGGGATATCCACTTTTGACGGCGCGAACCTCCATAAGTTCAAGGGAGCCGGCCTCGTAGCCGATGTCTTTTCTCCTCCAGTTCTGGCTGACCTGAAAGGCAATGCTGGTATCGGGCATGTCCGCTACCCGACAACCGGCGCTAATCTCCCGGAGAATATCCAGCCGCTCAATTTCCAGTTCAAGGACCATTTCATCTCGGTCGCGCATAACGGCAACCTTGTCAATACGGCAGAGCTTCGCGCCGGTTTCGAGCAGGCTGGCCAGATCTTCACGACGACTACGGACACTGAGATCATCGCCAAGATCCTTATGGACGAGATCAGCATCTCGGACAGCGTGGAGGACGCAGTTAAGGTCTGCATGAAGAAGATACGGGGGTCTTATTCCGTCGTGATGATGATTGACGGGATCATCTACGCGTTCCGGGATCCGCTGGGCATCAAGCCGTTCTGCATCGGTAAGACCGAGCAGGGGTATATGGTGGCATCGGAGAGTGTTGCGACCGATGCGCTCAACGCGAAGTTCATCCGCGACGTGTTTCCCGGGGAGCTGATCCGGATCGATTCTGAAGGCGTCCGGTGCACCCGGATCGCGGTCCCCGGGAAACGGGCGCACTGTATCTTCGAATACATCTATTTTGCCCGGGCCGATTCCGTTATCGACGGTGTTCTGGTCTACGATGTACGCAGGACGATCGGCCAGAAGCTTCACGAAGAGGACCCGGTCAAAGCTGATTCGGTCTGTTCTGTTCCCGATTCGGGAACTGCGTATGCGATTGGGTATGCAGAGAAGTCCGGCACGCCTTTTGTCGAGTCGCTGATGAAGAACCGGTACATGGGGCGGACGTTTATCATGCCCTCCCAGAAAGAGCGCGAGACAGCGGTGCGGATCAAGCTCAACCCGATACCGGCGCACCTGAAGGACAGGTCGATAGTGCTTGTTGACGACAGCATCGTCCGCGGTACGACGTCGCGGCGTATCATCGAGATGATGCGTGACGCTGGTGCCCGGGAGATCCACATGCGCATAGGCTCTCCAGCCATCAAGGCGCCCTGCTATCTCGGGGTGGACATGCCGACCCGCGAGGAGCTTATCGCGAGCAACCGTATCGAAGACGAGGTAAGGCACAAGATTACAGCGACCACGCTCCACCACGTTTCGCTGGAGGCACTTGTGGAAGCGATTGGCATCGATCGCGAGGACCTTTGTACCGGTTGCCTTACCGGATGCTACCCGCTGGCGATCGAAGGCGAGCAGGCAAAGATGCACGACGTCGATTTCGTTGATGCGACGTACCAGGCAAAGCTCGGGTCGTTCGAAGCGTAAAAAGACACCCGTTTTCCATAATCGCCCTGAATGTAAAGGGATATAAGAAAACCGGAAGGGCAGGAAGATCCTCCCCCTGCCCTTTTCTCCTTCTTTTCTCCGGTTCCTGAAACGTTCCCTGTGGTCGGGAACTCGGTCCCACGTCACGAGCATTCGGGGATGATTTCAGGTTCACATCTGTCATGCGTAATCCGGTACCAGAAAACCCAACAACTGCACCAAACCACTTACTCCTACTGCACCACGCCCTTTCCAAAACCCGGCCGGACCTGGGCCCAGCCTCACCCGCGACCCTCAGCAGAAAATTCTTCGGTCTCGACTTAGATCGCGTCCAAAAAATTTTAGTCGCGTACTCGATCGGTCCTGAAAACTATTGGCCGCCCGGCCCGATCAGGCTGCCAGACAAATCCGGGCTTCAACCGGGCCCGGAATTTCGCGGATCTTGAAAAAGTGCTTTGCACCATTTTCAAACGGGAAAAATCAGTAATTGGCAGTATGGTGGGGGAAAGGATGGTGCAGAATGGAGGGCGGTTTCCATAACCGGAATCATCCGGTCAGTACCCTGACCCATGGCGTCGACAAAAAGAAGCACCCATTCCCCAATGAGAAACTATAGAATTCCGCCCGGGTCGAGGCATCAGGCGCGTTCAAAACGATCCCGTAACGGCCCGTAAATTTTAAAAAAAAGCCCCGCTTACCCGGAAAAACACTCGTGAAAAGAAGTAGCGAGGGATGGATTTGAACCATCGATCTACGGGTTATGAGCCCGTCGGGATATCCTGACTACCCTACCTCGCTTCCGTCAGGGTTATACTATAGGGCTGAAGCGCAGATATAGTTTACTCAAGGGCAATTCCCGGCCGGGGGCTCCAATCACCTTTAATTACCTTTTTGTATATTGAGGAATATGGATGATGAGTTGGCCCGGATACGGGAGAAGCGCAAACAGGAGCTGAAAGAAAAAATGTACCAACCACCAAAAGCCGACGTGAGCCACATTGATGAGACCCACTTCCAGGAGTTTATCAAGACCAACCAGTTCGCTGTCGTGGATTTCTGGGCGGAGTGGTGCGGGCCGTGCCGGAGGATAACGCCGATCATGGAGGAACTCTCCATGGAGTTTGCCGGCAAAGTCAGGTTCGGCAAGGTCAACACTGACGACAACCGGAACCTCGCGACGCAGTTCAACATCTCGGCAATCCCCGCTGTGATGCTCTTCTCGAACGGCCAGCTTGTTGAGAGGATCATCGGGGCATACCCCAAAGAGGCGTTCCGGGAAAAGATTGCCAAGCGGTTCAATATAAAAAAGTAGATCCGGAAAACTTCCGGCCCTTTTTTTTAAAAGAAAAAAATGCAGACTCCGGCTTACCTGCAACAAGCCCAAGGATTTATCTTAGGTTTTGGTATTCCTGCATTTCAGGAGCTATTCATTTTCAGGATGTTCGAAGAATTCACGGTCTGTGATCCATTGTACATTTGAAGAGATTGTAATGCCTGTGCCCTGTTGGACGCCACGATCTCATTAGCCGGATTAAGGGCAAGGGCACGATCGTACGACTGTAATGCATCTCCATAATTCCCGAGTCTCATCTCCGTGCTGCCAAGATCGTTCCAGACGATGTACGAATCCGGGTTGGTCTTGATGGATTTTTTATAATAATCTGCCGCGGTCCTGTAGTCTCCTGCCTCCCGTGCATATGTTGCATACATGATACTCTGGTAATCGCTCGCGGAGTAATAAAAAATCGGGGGAAGGGGTGGAATCGACTGTATTACAAACGTGTCGATATGGGTAATCCCATCATTCAGGCTGTTAAGGATGACCGGTTTTCCGGTATCCCACGGTTCGGCATAATTATTTGCGTCGCTGAGATAGGGGAAATAAAACACTCCTGTGAACTGGATCACGACAGAGATAATCAGGAGAACCGCTATAATCCCGGTTTTGATATAATCGTATGCTCCTGCCCGGAAGTGTGCCTGGAAATCGGATAAAAAAATTCCTGCATAAATACACAAGACCGGAACCAGCCCGGTTAAGAACCGTGGCCCATAGGAATATCCGCCACCCCAGTCTCCAAAAAAGCTATAAACAAGGGTATTCAAAATCAGGACGGGGCCGAACCATTGCATGAGGGTCATTATATTGTTATTTTTAATGGAATTCAGGCGCAGGTACCCAAAAATGGCAAGAATGAGAATCGGGGAGAATATAAGTAAGCCCTTATTCGGAGAAACAAAGAGACCCATGTAATTGAACAGGAAGTTCAGGCCGAAATCAAATTTCTGGATGTTCTGGACATATCCTCCAAAAACATTCCCGAAATAATACAGGTTATATACGAGAAACGGCAGGCCGCTGATAATCGCAGTTCCGATGTAAGAGGCCCAGTATTTTCGTTCCTTTAAAAAAACATAACCGAGGACAGGGATCAGTAAAATTGCATCCGGGGGCCTGCAGAAAATAAACAAGCCGGATACGATACCGAGATAAACAAAGGATCGTGCGGAGACCTCTTCCTCATTTTTGATGATGATGAAGATCATAAGGAGCAGGAGAAGCTCAACCATTCCGTGCTGCCAGAGTGCTTGGCTGCTTATTGACCAGGTACTGGTTGCAAAAGCAAAAATAAACGAGGAAATAGTCGCGATTTTTTTGGGAACCAGCCGTATCATTACCAGGTAAAAAATGCATACTGCGAGTGCTGCAATACCTGCGGAGGCGGTTCTTGCTATCTGCCAGATATAGAGTGTGAAATTATCCGGACTCATCAAAAACGAACATAAAAAGACGAACGGAGTGATAAGGATCGGTGTCACGATCGGAAAAATGGACATCAGGTGCCCGTTGACATTCACGAACGCGTAGGCGTTGGCAGCAATATCCCCGGTTGAAAATTGTTCGAAGAAGGGATTGTGGTAAAAAATGATACTGAATGGCAGATACGCAGCCGGTATGGTATCGCCACTCATCCGGACATACGTATACGTGTTGTAGATAACAAAACAGAGAATAAAAATTCCGATTACTATCTTATTTTCAGATAAAAGCGATAAAATTTTTTTGAAGACATTCGTTGTTGCGGGGGTCGGGTCCTCGCAGGCAAAAACAGGTTTTTCCTCCTTTTGGGGGATGTTTGTTTTTTTGTGTCTTCCCATGCAATTAATAATAATGTGTTATTGATTAAAAGTTCATTTGGGCCCGGATGCGGATGAGACAACCAATATGTTACTCTTTAATCATTTTCCATTGCCCGAATGCATGAATGCGAAAAAATTACTGACCGCGTCCTTTCGCGTTCAGCTTTGCCGCCATGATAAAATCGTTCAGTGTCAGGCCACCGGCCGGGTAGGTATAGTAAGAGACCGTGACGAACTTTGACTCCTTCATAGAGAAGTCCGGAATGTGGCCTTCCTGCAGCGAGAGGTTCATCACTTCGTTGAAGAAATCGATGCACCTGCCGGCATCGGGCAATTCGAAGTTCCGGGTCAGGTGGCCCGCATCGAGCGACCAGCCCGGCACTTCACCGAGGAGCTCGATCGTCTCCTTTCGCGTCAATGGCGGGGACCCTGCCCGGTAGGTTGTACATTTCTTCTCTGCGAGATCCATAGTTATCTCTCGGGTTTAAAAGGAAAAAAAGTTTCTTACCGGTAAAAGGGGATGAATTTCCCCCCGCTGCGAACTGGTATTGATCCCCCGAGGGATCCTTATGCTGCCGGAGCCGGGGCCGCAGGCTGTTTTTTGCTGTACTGAAGCTGCATGACGACCATTACAATCATCGAGATCGGGAGAGCGATAACGATCGGGTCGACAACCGACCATGGAAGTGGCAGCAGGGAGGCCTTGCCGAAGATTGCCTGGCAGAGGCCGAGGGGTTTTGACTCGGCAACATGGATGAATGCGGTCCAGGCAAACCAGATCACGGCACCGGAGATCATGCTGTATAGGGCAGCCTTGGTGACCGGAACCTTGGCGTAGACGCCTACTGCGAATGCCGGCAGGAACGCTGCGGCACAGAGCCCCATGAACATTGCCGTCGCCCGTGCGATGATACTGATCGGGAGGAGGTATGCAAGGAGCGTGCTCAGGACCATCATAACAATGATACCGTACTGGTGGTGCCGGAGCGAGAGTGCGCACTCACGGCCTCTGCCCCAGAGGTCGCATACAAGCGCCGTGCCCATGGCATGGTAAAGCGCGCTGAGTGTCGACATTGCTGCTGCCAGCAGGGTGAGCAGGAATACAACGACAAAGATATCCGGCATCGCCTGGTTGATGAAGAGCGGCATGATAGCATCAACGTTTCCCCCCGCAGCAGTGATAGCTAACTGTCCCGATGTCTGGAAGAAGTACACGTTGGTGAGTGCACCCACGGTGAACGCGACCCCGGTCATCATGAGGATGAAGGGTCCGCCTATGAGGATCGCCCGGTTCAGTGACTTGTTGTCTTTTGCCGTCATGAACCGTACGACCAGCTGGGGCTGGGCGAGCACACCAATACCGACCCCGAGCACGATCGTAGTGACAAGCGTGAACCAGATCGGTGAGCCGAGAGATGGCATCGTCGTCCACCCGGTCATCCCCTGGTCTGCGAGAGCTTTTGGGACAAGGTTCGCCATGTTCGTGAGCGCAGTGTTACCGGCCGTGATCCCGCCGACCGCGATATAACTCAGCACCAGGAGGACGGTCATGCCGATGAACATTATGGTGCCCTGGAATGCGTCGGTATACATGACCGCGATAAGGCCGCCGAAAACGACGTAGATCGCGGTGATCACAGCGAAGAGAATGAGCGATCCTTCGTAGGAGATGTTGAGGGTTGGCTGGATGAACCGTGCGCCACCGATCAGGATGGCGGCTGTGTAGAGTGGCATCGAGATGACGATGATGAACCCGCTGATATACTGCAACATGGGCGACTTGTAGATCTTGCACATAAGGTCCGGGAAGGTGACCGCAGAGAGCCGGTGCCCGATCTCCCGGGTCTTCTTGCCGAACATGATAAACGCAAGAAGGATGCCGATACCGATGTTCAACACGGTCAGCCATATCAGGCCCATGCCGAGATTTGCCGCCTGGCCTCCGAAACCGATGATAGCGGAAGTCGAGATAAACGTGGCACCGTACGAAAGCGCAATGAGAACCGGGTGGCTGCACCGGCCGGCGACGAGATAATCTTCGGAACTTTTCGTCTTTTTGTAGCCGAGGTACCCGATAACGAGTGTGGCAGCAAGATAGATCAGGACCAGCACGGTCATCGTGAACGGATTAACTGCCATTCGTTTTTTCCTCCTCGTTCCAGTACAGGTAGCCGTACACTATACACGCGAGTGCCAGGCCGACTGCGAGGCCATAGCCGATCAATATCTGCGGGTCAGGGATTCCAAGAAGCATAGAAAACCTCTGGTAAACTACAATCACGACATTAAACGGGAACCCGGGAAAAAGCCGGATTCCCTATCTAAAAAGGAATGCGTAGCACAGGCTGAAGGAAAAACCGGATGCAGGAGCCTGTGATGATATCATTGTTTACCAGACAGTAATCTGGAAATCGTGGTATATATTCGTTACGAGTTGGAATTCACGTTTTCCTGGTACGGGAAGACCAGCCCATGACTTTCGCACACAAAGACCATAACAGGAAAGGGCCTACGCTTTAAACGAGAGAGCCGTGTCGAATATTTTTTCAGGGCTGCATGAATCGCTCCAGCAGGTGCTCGCACAGCGGATGGGCTGGACCGAGATCCGCGACGTGCAGGAACAGGCGTATTCGGCAATTGCTTCGGGAAAGGATGTCCTCATCATCGCTCCGACGGCAGGTGGGAAATCGGAAGCCGCCCTCATACCGGTGGTAGACGATATTTTGAAACACGGGAGGCAGGGAGTAAGCTGCCTCTACATCTCACCTCTGAAAGCCCTGATCAATGATCAGGAGGACCGGTTCAGGGTATTTTGCATCCCAACATCGCTCTTGGTCATGAAGTGGCATGGCGATGTTGCAAAAGGAGACCGGACCTGGTCGGAGGGAGAACCTCCCCACTTCCTGATGATAACGCCTGAGTCCCTTGAAGTTGTTTTACTGGAGCGGGACTTATCAAGGGATCTCCGGCAGGTTCGGACGATAATTGTCGACGAGCTCCACTCGTTCGTAGAGTCGGAGCGGGGAGTGCAGCTCAAAGTCCTCCTCGACCGGATGGACCGGCTCGCGAAACGGAAGATCCAGCGCATCGGTCTCTCGGCGACGACAGGAAACCCTGATGAGGTGCTGGCGTGGCTCTCGGACAACCGGCACGGTTCGGAACTCGTCGCAGTTCCTGCGCCCCCAAAAGAGAAACAGTTCCAGTTCAATATCGAAGCGGAAGAACAGAACCGAATCGATGCACTGGTCAGGATTGTCCAGGGCAAGAAGGCGCTCGTCTTTGTCAACAGCAGGAGCGAGGCAGAAAAAATCACGAGCGCGTGTTCGGGGAGGATACGGAACATACACATCCACCATTCGTCTCTCGCGACGGCAACGCGGAAAGCTGCAGAAGATGCTTTCTCTTACAGCGATAGTGTATGCATTATCTGCACGAGCACGCTCGAGCTCGGCATCGACATCGGCGATCTCGATGTCGTGGTCCAGGTAGGTCCGCCGGACTCGGTCTCTTCGTTCCTCCAGAGAATGGGACGGAGCGGCCGGCGCAGCAGGAATGCATTCGTTGCATGGGTCCTCAGGAACCCGTGCGAACTCCTCTGCAGCGTGGCCATCATTGAATGTGCGATCCGGAAGGAGGTCGAGGCCCTCGTTCCCCTGAAAAAACCCTACAACGTGCTGCTCCAGCAGATTTTCCTCTATTTGCACACTCACCCTGGGGCTACCCGCAGGCAACTTGTTCCTGCGCTCCGTATGCACCCGGTTTTCAGCGGTATGGATCCTGCGATTTTCGGGCAAATCATTGCGCACCTCATTGCGACCGGATATGTGGTTGCTGATGGTGAGATTCTGATGATGGGCCCCGAAGCCGAGCGAGTGTTCGGCAGGTCGAACTGGAAAGATCTCTACTCGATTATCAGCAGTGGGGAAGAGTACCGCGCCGTGACACCGGACGGGGAGGTTGTGGGCCGGCTGGACGCACGATTCGTCAACAGTTCGAATAACGGGGAGATATCGCTTGGAGGGCAGGGTTGGTCGATGGTGAAATGCGACGAAGGCCACAACATCGTGGTAGTCGTTCCCTCGGATTCGGCAAAATCGCGCATTTTCTGGACCGGGGGCGAGGATATAGGGTTCTCACCTCTGGTGTGCGGCACGATCCGGAAGATCCTTGCACGAGGTGGCTCGCTCCTGCCCCTTGGTGATCCCGAGCGGGAGATGATCGCAACAGTTCTCCGGCGAATACCGGAAGGCGCGGGAAACGAAGGTCTGAACGTTAGTGCACGAAAAGGGACACGGGGGATTGAGGTAAGCGTATATTCTTTCGCAGGCAGTAGGTTCAACCGCCTCCTTGCCCTGTTCCTTGGCAGGTGTCTTGCCAGCAAAGCACCGATCAGGTACAATGACATTGTTGTCAGGGTACCAAGACCTGTAAAAGAAGGGCAGGAGCGTGCTGTTCAACAGGTTATCTCTGCACTGGATGCGATTGGGAGAATGGAGCGGGAAGAAATCGGGGCGTCCATCCCGGTGCCCCGGACGGAGAGTTGGAAGTTTGCCTGTGCCCTGCCGGAATCTCTGATCCGGGAGATGGTGCTCTTCGATCACTATCGCATGGAAGAGTTCAGAGATAAGCTTACCGGTATGCCGGTATCAGCTGTTGATAACCAGATGCCCGATGTCCACCCCGAATGTCAGGAGTAATCAGAATAGCTGGATAATCCCGGCAAAAACCGTTTATTTATTTATTTTCATGGTTCTCATTATAGTAGTACACTAGTAGTAAAACAAAATCCGGGTGCCATTATGAAGAAAATTATTGTACTTAGTCTCGTGATTGTTGCCCTGCTTCTTGCCAGCGGGTGTACACAGTCGTCTCCCGGGGCCGCGACCGCCCCGACCGCTGCGGCAACCAAACAACCAGTAGTAACAACTAAAACAATTGCCACCGCTCAGCCGACATTTATTGCGAAACCGACCATTATACAGACCCAGACTGTTTCAGTCTCGGACAATACTATCACTATCGTACAACTGGCATTCGATCCTGAGGTCATGACGGTAAAGGCGGGGGCATCGGTACGGTGGGTAAACGGGGACACTTCCGCACACCGGATCAAGTTCGCCGATGGTATTACGGCACAACTCCTTTCGCCCGGCCAATCATGGACCCGGGTCTTCAACAACCCCGGGGTATTCGATTATACCGATACGATAAACCCTAGCATGCACGGCACCGTGAAAGTCGAGTGAGATGTTCCAGGATATCACCCACGCTCCTTTTTTTGGGTTCTTCCGGATTGCCAGTACAGGCGTGGCTGTAATCGCATCATTCCTGTTCACTGTTTCGATTTCGGTGATGAACCTGAGTGCGTCCATATTGTTCCCTTCCGCTGACATCTACGATTTGTCATCTTTCCCTATGCTTTGCCGCTCTTCATCGGAAATTTGGGATTCCTGCGTATTCCTGAAATGATCTGCCTGTTTTTTTAATTTCTCCGCTGGTGAATTCCAGCGTATTTTCACATTTTTATCCCGACATGCACAAGCTATATATCCATCAAAAATATTAGTGGTGCTTTATGAAATCTCTGGTTGCCAGTGTAATGATGGCTGTCGTCGTGGTTGTGATCCTTGTTTCGGGATGCACCTCGAGCTACAGCGGCCAGTCGCAAACTACAATGGTGATGACAACAGTCCCGACAGGATCATCAGGAGCGCCGGCATCTGTGACAACACCCATGGATGCAGCGGCTGCGCCAGGATCAGGCCAGAATGTCCAGATGACCCTTACCTGCCAGAATATTGCGTTTGATAAGAGTTCGCTTACCGCGCCTGCAGGCTCGCACATAACGATGACCTTTGTGAATAATGATGCAGGAATTCCCCACAACTTCGCTCTCTACACCGACTCTTCCGCTAAATCGAAGATCTTCGTGGGTGATATCGTCACCGGTGTCAAAACTACGACGTACACGTTTGGTGCACCTTCCACACCGGGAACGTATTTCTTCCGGTGCGATGTCCATCCCACTATGATGTATGGAACATTTGTTGTAACTTAAAAACCATTTTTTCAGCAGCCGGGCGGAAACATCATGCCTGCTGTCTCCCACTAATGTTAATGGGAAATTTTACGCACAGGGACCCGTCTCCCCCTCTGGGGTCCGGCACCTGCATTCCCCCGCCCGTTCCTGATCATCAGAGGATACCATCATCCGGATTTCCAATCCGGGAGGGAGGGCCCTCCCTCTCCATCCCTTTCAGCTCGTACCCCTTCCACCCCATCAGAAAAAAAATCCGGCCCGGGCGATGAATAATTTGGATATTGAATAATGAATCGGTCCCAGATGGTATATCAATTTTAACGGTGACCGTACCCGGCGGTGTTCGGTAAATTTCCGAATGCGGAAAAAAGAATGATATCCTGAAAAGGGATCAAGATCCCGGCAAGCCAAAAGCAATCACGTATCCCCCGTTGTTCGGGATCTGAATGCCCCCGGTCGGGACAATGAGGTACCCGTTTCCGATCGAAGGGCCGCCAACACCACACTGTGCCCCGAGGTTGAACTCCCAGAGCACTTTACCGGTATCGGCATCGAGTGCGGTCAGCATCCCTGAAGGTACGAGAGGGGTATCCGAAGGACCGGCGAAATCGCTGTACGTATACGGTTTACCGGTATCGGTGACGTGGCCCGAGAAAACAACACCGTTGGTCACCAACGGTGAGACGAAGGTGCTGTACTCCGAATCATATTTCCAGACAATGGTTCCGGTCTTCACATCTATGGCCGTAATAGTACCATTCCCAAAACCGTTGTCGATTGCATCGAAGACCGGTACTGCGCCTCCTTCCGAAAGCAGGCCGCTCGTGGGGTTTGGTGGACCACTGTAATACCTGACCGGTCCTGAGCTGCCAGCCGCATAGACATATCTCCCGTCAGTTGCAGTGAACGCCTCGATGCCAGCCCCGGGACTTGGCCATACAACGTCAGTACCCTGTGGGCTTGGTTGTTGTTCTACGTTCTGGGTAAATATCGTGTTTACCCACCATACAGGCTTGCCGGTGGTTGCATCCATCGCCATGATATCGCCGCGCTTGTTATGGCCGATGACGAGGTTCTGCGATGCGATGAAGTTGGTTCCCCATGCGGTATCCCAGTCATGGCCGTCGAGCGGTACGACATTCGGGAGGACGGATCCCTGTGCGATGAAGGGGGTCGCCCAGAGAATTTTACCATCGGTAATATTGAGCGCAACTACATTGTTCGAATAGAGTTCGGCAGAGACCGGTGCCCTGACATCGGGCTGGAAATCCGGTGAGGGATTGCCGATGGGCAGGAAGATGACTCCTTTTTTCACATCTACCGCACCTCCGGTCCACGCAGTTGCGCCTCCGTTCTGGCTCGCATTGGGTGCTGTTGTAACCCATGGACCAACTGCAAGGGGTGTCTGCCAGAGTTTCTTCCCGGTTGCAAGATCAAGGCCGGTAACGGTCCCTTTCTGAGCAACGCCAAAGGGTGGTTCATCGCCAAGAGCCGAGCCCGCGACGATTATGTTATTCCAGATCACCGGAGGCGCTGATTCACGCCATGCCGGGCCGACATCTATGACGTCAGACTCCCAGACCTTCGCACCGGTCTGGGCATTCAGCGCAACGATCGTGCCATTCGGCCCGGTCGGGGCATAGAGAATCCCGTTCTGGATGGTCATCCCGTGCGAGGATGACGATCGCGGTAGCAGACCACCGGTATAGGTAAGGTGAGGATCATATTTCCATACTGAGAGACCGCTTTGGAGATCTATTGCAATGACCTGCATTGCATTGTTCTGGACATAAACCCTGTTTCCCACAATCAGGGGTGGATTCTCTATTGCATAGCCAGTGTTTAAGATCCACTTCACCTGCAGCTGGTTGACATTGTTCTTTCCGATAACCGTCTGCGGGCTGTTTCTTGAGTACGTTGGATCATAATTCACCATGGTCCAGTCAGTCCCTTGGGTGGGAGCCTGCTGCGCATTCATACTGCCGGCCAACGAGTTGGCCTGCTGCATGCTTACTGCCAGCGAAGATGTCTGGAGAGGGGCCGGCGGTGGATACGTGGCGATGCAACCTGTTACCAGGAAAAGCATGGACACGACTGCCGCGAGAAATACCAGTTTAATTCTGCGACTCATAACAAACTCCATCCGTGATTTCAGGATCGGTCGCGCCTGTTGCGAATCATCCGTAACGGCGCAATACCTCACGAAATCAGCAGGGTGTAATATATGTTCATGAATATACTTTTTTCGGACATGATTTTATGACCGCCTACCGGCGGAGTTAAAATTGCGGGAACGCCGGGGCATTAATTGACCAGTAAAAATTATCCTCCTCTTATAAGGTACGGAGCGGCGGCTGACCCGAGAATGAGGAGGATCATGGCGGACAATGGGGCGAGAAGGACCAGAATGTCAGGACTATAAGCACCCAATCCGATCTGGAGGACGTCGGCAAGATGCCGGAACGGAAGGACCATCCCCGGAGAAACTCCCCCGGAAGCGGGAGTTTGAGAGAAGAGACCGGAGACCCCTGCGATGAGAAGCATCACGAGAATAGCGATGAGATGCCCCTCGCCACTCGATCTGGCTGCCACCGCAACAAGTGTCCCGATACAGTTCGCCGCGACCAGGACCGAAGCAAAGCAGATCGCGATCAGGATCAGGGCACTGACGGAAACCGGAGAGAATGCCACAAACACCAGCAACGGGACGATGAACTGGACACCGTCCATCGCAGAATTGAGAAGAATATATCCGGTGACAAGACGCCAGGGAGGAATCGGCAGGAGAGCCAGCCGGCTGGTGAGGCGGCCCTCCCTTAGCCGCGAGAGCCCCACGGCGCTTCCGAAAACCCCCACAAATGCGAGGGCTAAGGTGAATCCCCCGGCCCGGATTGGGAGGGGTATGGTAGGGAGGACAAGTGGTATGATGAGAAGGAATGGAAGGGCAAACTTCAGGAGCAGCCCTCGTTTTTTTCCGATTGCTTCTGCCAGCTCCAGTTTCCAGAATGCATCAGGAAGCATTGGCGTCACCACCTGTTTTTGCCATGACATCCCCAAGATTCGGTTCTGTGCATTCGATACCAAGCAGAACGCCACCGGATTCGATCACACCGGTTGCAATCCTTGCAATAAGGTCCGATGAGCCGGTTCCGGGGTTTTCTTCATCCCGTGCGAGGATCCGCACCCGATACCTCCCCGGAGAATCCTCGATTACCCTGATCTCCTCAACACCCCGGACACGATGTAACACCTCGGGACTAATGGAAGAACCGAGCCTGAGTTCAATCGTCGTGAAGGCACGAAGTTCCCGTATGAGGTCTCCAGGATCGCCGGACGCAGTAATCTTTCCCTTCGAAAATATGATGACCCGGTGTGCAAGGGCCTGCGCTTCATAGACATCGTTGGTTGCAAAAATGACCGTTGCTCCCTCCTTTGCTATTTTCCGGAGACGAGTATGCAAGATCATGCGGGAAGAGAAATCAAGACCGATCGAGGGTTCATCGAGCACGAGGAGATCCGGGGCATGAGCGAGGGCTTCAATCACCGCGAGCTTGCGCCGCATACCGAACGAGAACGTTTCAACCGGATCAGATGATCTTTCAGAGAGGCCGAATGCAGAAAATAATTCATGCAGGCGGTCCTTTGTGAAATGCTCCGGTACCCCGTACGACCTCGCGAAGAAAAATGCATTGTCCCATGCAGAGAGCTGATCCCAATGGGCGGAATTGTCAAAGAGCATCCCGACCTTTTTCATTCTCTCGGGATTCCGCTCCCTAACATCATTCCCGGATACGGTTATTATGCCTTCATCTGCTGCAAGGAGTCCGGCGGCGAGCATCAGCAGGGTAGACTTTCCCGAACCATTAGGTCCGAGCACGCCGACAATTTCTCCAGGTTCAGTGCTGAATGTCACGTGGTCCAGTCCGGTAACGGCGCCAAATCTCCTGGTGACATCGGAGAAAAACAGACTCGATGTCATATTACCGGAATTCTATCTTTGTCTGTTCAGTGACCAGAACCGGTCCCTGAGGTGACGTCTCGTCGACCTCGTACACGAGCTCCCTGTCTCCTTTTTTTAGTACCCGTCCGATTACCTTTGCACCGACCATGTGCCGATGGAAATCGGGAGCAAAGCGTTTTACTTTCCGGAACACCACGCGGTCGGCGGGCACCGGCTGGTACGGACTGAAATGAGTTGCCGGGCCGGAAGCGGTTCTGCCCATTCCCATCTCGTTGCCTAGATCACTCACGGCATCAGGAGTTACCATCGTACCTCCTGAACTTCGGACTTTTTCTTCGATCGCCCGGCGTGCCATTCCCTGCGCAAACGGTGGGATCCGGTGCAGCATCTCTTCTGCTTCCGGGACCCAGGGCAGCCGGACGGGCGAATCCGGTACAGGAATATCGGGGACCGGGATGTGTTCTTCTGAGGGAGCGACCACGAGCACATTACCGGGGGCGAGGCGGGCGAGATTGAGCGTGTTCGATCCGATGAGACCCGGCTCTTCGTGATGGATGCCATACCGGCCGACAACGATAAGGCTTGCGGCGTGGAGCGCTGCATAGTTAAGGATCTGTGAGAATATTTTTCCCTTCAGGATAGCAGTTCTGATCTGCATATTGTGCGATTCTGCAAACTGCCGTGCCTGTTCCAGTTTTTCTGAATAGAGTCGTTCAAGGCCGCGATCGATTATCGTATCATGGATTTGTTCCTGTGCAGGAAAATTGAACCTTTTCTGTTCTTCTTCCGGTAATGCATCAGCAATGGTCTTGAAAACCCTGGTGTGGAAGTGAGGATCATAGACTGCAACCGCGTCGACCGGTGCTGCAAACGCTTTTCCTATCTCCATCGCCCGCGACAGTGCAGCATAACCCGCGGGACTCCCATCGATTCCGACAACGATCGGCCGGTTTTCTGGATTCCATGGCTCTCGCATCACAAGTACATCCGTATTCATCGCATACAGGACCGTTCGTTCAGAAACACTCCCGATGAGTGACTCAGGGACCCTTCCATGACCGTGGGCCCCGCAAACAAGAAGATCTGCGTGCTCATCGTTCAGTAGGCTGATCAATCGCGCATAATGCCTGCCTTCCGGTGTATGGTATGAAAAGTTTATTCCTGTATTCTCAATTCTTTTTGCGAGGGGGGCGATATAGGCGTCGGAGATGAGTTTCATGCCCGAAGAGAGGAGATCGTCATGAGTTGAGCGGAGCGTACTGAGCTTTGCCTCTTCCTGGTACTGATCAGGAAGACCCGGTTCCATCTCTTCGAACCGGGTTCGATGAAGTTTTGCAGCGTAGACATGACAACCGGTGAGTGAAGAACCCGGATTTTTTATTGCAAGGGCTACCCCGGCATCAGCCGCAAGATCGGAACAGGGAGATCCATCGAGGGCAACAACGATCCTGCTGTACTGAACCATGTTATGTGTGAGGATACCTTCCGGATTATAAAAAGGTAATCAATTTAGGCCAATAGTCAAGATCTTTTGTAAGTCGCAAAGAGAATTTGAAATTAAGAAAGATTTATGGTTCAAGGATTATACTAACAGCGTAAACTACTAGTGGACATCAGGTGAGACTATCAAAAAAATAATCGCCATTATTGTTGCGCTCGCAATTTTCCTGTTAGTTCTCAGTTTCATCATTATCCCCCAGCAGGGCGGAAATATCTCCTCGACATCGGCAAAGGCCGCGGATCTGGCTGCGGCAAACCAGACGTATGATGAAAAACTGCCGATACAGGATGTGGGTCTTGGACCATCAGGCCGATCGATTATTATCGCGGTTGTCATGCTGACCCATATCCTGTTTGCAAACCTCCAGCTTGGAGGATCATGGGTTGCAGCAGGAACGGAAAGCGTCTATATCCGGACCGGCAAAGACCGGTTCAAACGTCTTGCCCGATCGATAACGCTCTTCAACGTCATCCTGTTCAGTACCGGGGCCACATTCGCAGTCGCAGGAATGCTTTTTTTCATTTCACTCTACCCGAACTTCTCCGGCGAGGCATTCCATATTTACTGGTGGCCCCTGCTTGCCGAAGGACTGCTGTTCGGCATCCAGATCGCATTTTTATATGGTTACTGGTTTTCCTGGGATAAGATCCGGCCACGATGGCACCAGTTTCTGGGCTACGCATTTGCCGTTGCTGTTTTTTTTCAAACCCTGATGATCAACACGCTTGCGTCGGGTATGATGACCCCGGGCTCCACCGGTATCGACTGGGGGCAGTCGGGGCTTGCAACAATGCCCCAGTCAGTCCTCGCCGGATGGTGGTTCAATGCAACTACCTGGATTTTACAGTTCCACCGGCTTGCAGCAGCTATATCGTACTTTGGGTTCCTTCTTGCGATGATTGGTATGTTCCATTTTATGGACAGAAAAGACGAAGCCTCCAAGACCTACTGGGATCTCGTCGGATCATACGGCCTCTCGTGGGGTCTCGCAGGCCTTATCTTCCAGCCGGTTTTTGGTCTCATCTATCTTTCGTTCATCAAGACCAGCCAGATCGGCTCATTTATCGCGATCATGCTCGGACCCCGGGCATGGGAGATACTTCTGATGACCGGGCTCCTCTCGTTCTTGTTCATAACCGTGCTCGTATATCTCTACGATCGAAAGGAGCTGATCCTTATCAAGGCAGAGAACCGGCGCCTGCATATCCTGTACAAATCATTTATCGTTATTGCCGCGATCTGTGGGTTTATCCTCGTACAACCGGCCACGCTCTCTTTCGGGGCTAACCCTCTTGGCTATATGGCTTACAAACTCATCGCCCTTTTTATCCTTGTCTGCATCGGTGCGATTATTCTCGGGATTGACCTGATATTATTGAAGGAGCCGACGCTTGTTGCCTGGGGAAAACTGCCTGCGTCATCCCGCGTCGCAGCAATTCTTGCCGGCATTATCGGGATGTGGATTGTCGTCGTGATGGGCTATGTGCGGGAAACCGCCCGATCGCCATGGCTCATCAACAACATCATTCCCGTACCTGGAGGACAACAATATCCCACACCGGTTCCCGTGGGGGAGATATTTGCGGTATGGGCGATCATAACGCTTGGAACACTCCTCATATTCTGGCTTGTATCGAAGGTGACTGCGGAACACCCGGAGAGGGCGGAAGAGATATGAATTCGGATAATAACCCCCGGAAAATGCCAGGATGGGAGAAGATTATTTGGGCAGTAATCATTCTCTACCTAATCGCGGTCTTTGTTGTATTCTGGTTCCTAGGATTTTCTAAGCTTGCGTTTCCGATCTAATTCTCTTAAAAAAAGATCAAAAATGATCTAAAATGTGGGACCGGATCTCATTAATTTCGGATCTGATGGCCCCGGCCCGGATACAAAAATTTTTCAGGAGTGGGCGTTTATGAAACGTCCGCCGTTCTCGCAAAAAGGAACCGTTACAATCCAATAGACCGGAGGACCGCCCCTACAAGGATCCCGAACATGGATGTCGAAGCGGACATCATTCCAAGGAGGATATATCCCACCACTGCCCCGATTTTTAATGGAGTGTACGTACGGTTCAGGTTAAGCCTCCGTACGGAACGGAATGGTTTTGTATCTGGTGAAATCGGGGGTTTATTCCTTCTGATTCGCAGCATTGGTATCACCGCCATGCCTCCATGGGGCAGTTTACTGTATTTAACTCGTTAATTGATCATTACTATATTAATATTTTTAGTATTATCTCATTGTCCGGATTGGATAATTATAAGGGTTTTTAATTATTTTACCTTTTTAAAAACCTTTGTTTTGCTTTACTGAAATAGGATGACTCCTTTCATATTTACAAGTCCGAATTGTGGACTGGTTGAACAATTCTTTTTCTTGATCCGGCTTACCGGTCAATGAATGCTGACCGATTAAGCAGAGATACCTTTCTATTGAACATATGATGAAGTGAGAGGAGACAAATTCCCGTAAAAACACACAAAAAGACGCCGAGGGGGAGATTTGAACTCCCGAGGCGCGAAGCGCCAGTAGCTTTCGAGGCTACCGCCTTCCCGGGCTAGACTACCTCGGCAACCGGTTCTGTTATTTTTTTCATCAATTGGTCTAATAGTTATCTGATGGAATAGGGGGGGCGAAGCTTATAAAAAAGAGCGGGGAAATCCCGCTGGTTCATGGGTTTATCCGCGTTTTGACTGGGTGATCATCATGTCGTCCACGCGGATGAGCATGACTGCTGTCTCGGATGCGCTCTGAATTGACTGGCGCTTGGACCTGAGCGGTTCGAGCACGCCTTCTGCGAGCATGTCTACTACCTTTCCTTCGTAGACATTCAGGCCGGCATTCTTTTTGCCCTTCGAGTGGGCATTCTTGAGCTCGACAAGCTTGTCTATGGGGTTGAAACCTGAGTTCTCTGCAAGAGTGCGGGGAATGGACTCGTACGCGGCTGCGTAAGCTTCGATGGCAAGCTGCACCCTGCCACCGACCGTCGATGCATAGTCCCTGATCTTCATTAAGAGCTCAGTCTCAACTGCTCCCCCGCCGACAACATAGGTCCCGTCTTCCATAGCGTCCATAACGACACGGGTCCCGTCGACAACTGCGCGTTCGAGTTCATCAAGGAGGTAATCGCTTGAGCCTCTTAGCAGGATAGTGATTGCTTTCGGGTTCTTGCAACCGGAGAAGCGGGTGATGTCGATATCATTGTCCTCTTCGACACGCTCAGCAGTGCCAAGGCTTTTTGCGGTCAGGTCTTCGGGTTTGTTGACGATAACGCCGTTTAATGCCCGTGCCGCATATTTCATATCCTTTTCCGGGACATCTTCAATGGCATAAATTCCGCTCTTGGCCAGATAGAATTGGACCGCATCTGCGATCCCCTTCTGGCAGAGAAGGACATTGGCACCGCTCTCGATGATCGCATCTGCGAGTTTCTTCAGCGCTTCACGCTCCTGTTCACTGAAGGCGTTGATCTGGTCTGCGTTTGAGATCTTGATCTTCGTCTTCGTCTGGGTCTTGGTGATCTCAAGAGGCGTGGCGATCAAGGCAACCTTCGCCTTGGAGACCTGCTTGGGCATGCCATCGTGGACACGCACCTTGTCGATGACGATGCCGCGGATCAACTGGGCGTCGTCCATCGAGTGGCCCTTCTGCTTCTTGATCATCACGTCATCTTCATCTACCGCAATCTTTCCGTTGACTTTCTCGGCCACAGTCATTACCGCGTCGACGATAATCCCATCAAGTTTGTCCTTGACGAGTTCGATTGACTTGCCGGTGAGTGCGGTGTCAGCGACCTTTATGAGAGTCTTGCGGTCGGTCGGATCGACTTTAAGCGAGAGGCTGTTGACAATTTCAAGAGCCTTCTCCATCCCAAGCTGATATCCCTGCGCGATTACAGTCGGGTGGATGCCCTCTTCGAGCATAGCCTCCGCTTTCTCCATAAGCGCACCGACAAGAACGACTGCGGTTGTTGTACCGTCGCCGACCTGATCGTCTTGAACTCTCGCGACCTCGATCACCATCTTCGCGCCCGGGTGCTGCACGGAGATTTCCGAAAGGATTGTCGCACCGTCGTTGGTGATAACAATGTCTCCCGTTGAGCTGACGAGCATCTTGTCCATACCCCGTGGACCGAGTGTAGTCCTGACAGCGCCGGCTATTGCCTTTGCCGCTGCAATATTCGAGCGCTGGGCCTCCTTGCCCGTATTACGCTCCACATTTTCTTTTAGAATAATAATTGGCTGTCCAGCTAGCATAATTGAACCTCCGATGTTGTAAAAGGTGGAATTGAACTTCTATATAAATTGTATTGTTATTTGATCCGGAAGAGGTTTGGGTTCAGTCAATACGGGATATTTTGAAGAGCGAAAAGACCGGGACACCATCAATATCTTTGATGCCGCGCTTGTCAAATATTACCCAGATAGCGATCGGGACCGCATTATGTTTCTTGAGATATTTCACCACTTCCTTCATAGTGTTTCCTGATGTAACGACATCGTCGACGATGATACACCGTTCGCCGCCAATGGTTGCAAAATTCCCGCTGATGGACCCGGTCGGGCGCTCACTCGGGTTCTGCTTGGCCGGGTGATAGATGGCAAGTTTCGCTGCTTCCTGTACCGCAATCAGGGTCGCAAGCGGAATACCTGAGATGGATATTCCCACGATAACATCCGCAGCAGGTGAGCCTGCGTTCTCGACAGACTGGTCCTGATAGAACCTGTTAAGCAGCATCATCGCTGTTTCTTCGAGCAGGGATGCCTGGCTGCTGACCGCAGTCCAGTCGATGTGGACATCTTTGGGTGCCGCAGAGCCTTTTACCTGCGTCAGGAGCCAGGTTACTGTTTCCATGGACAGGGAGAGCTCATCGGCAATCTGACCCGGACTATGGCCCTCGGCAAGGAGCATCTTGGCTCTGCTGATCAGATCGTCAAGGGAAGACATGAAAAAAGATTCGCTGGTATCTATTTAAGTTTTCTTTTAATCTCCGCGCCGCAGACAGGGCATTCACCATCATGATCGAAATATTTCCCGCACCCCCGGCACCGGTACTTCCACGCTATCTGTCGTGCCCTGCGCTGCTGGATCGGGGCAACTTGTACGCCGAGTTTCCCTGCCACGTTCTGGATGGCGAAATCATCGGTATGGATGACCGCGGACATTTCAAGAGCGAGAGCAAGCAGATCACGGTCGGTGTCGGAAATAACCGACGCATCTCCGGTCTTTTTGGCGGCCTCGATTACTTTTTTGCGGAAATCTGGGTCCGGTAAAACAACCCGTAATCCTATCGCGCACAATTTTTCAAGGCGTCCCTTCGACCGGATCTCTCTCAACTCGTCACACACCGAAGGTGTCGTATAGAGTTCTCCTTCTATGGGAAGATCATAGAAAAAAAAGGAGGCGTCGAGGATCACTTTCATGCAGAGAACTCCACTACGGAATTTTTCCTGAGATGAACTTCGTAGCCGAATCGGGCGAGCAGCCACAGGGTTGTTTCTGCATGTGAGCTAAGTGCGCCTGCAGTGTAAGAACCCCCGAAGAGAGCGAGTGGGACCAGGAGCTGATCTGCGAGGAAAATGTCGACCAGACCCGGGCTCCTTATCTCCCCGACCAAGGCCCGGGCCGCTGTCTCGCCAACCTCTTCTGCCGGGACTCCCCTCTTTCCCAGCGCAATGCCCCCCTTCGCCCCGTTCCAGGCCGTGCACGAACTTCCGGTGCTGGGTCCCGTCCTCCGATCGGGATGAATTGCGCAGGAAAAGCCGAGCTCTTTCCGAAGGTATTGTGCAGCTGAAGAAGCCTGCCGGTCGGTGACGTGTTCGGGCAGGTTCGATGAGCAGGAAGCGATGTCACAGGTCATATCCATTAAGCCCGGGTCTATTGGCGAGATTCCCTTCTTCTTCACCTCAATTTCTACCTCTCCGCCTCCTTCGGGAAAATACCCTCGTTTCAGGATTTTAATGGATATATCTGCACCGGCACTCCGCATCACTGCTACAAGAACATGGTCGAGATAATCTATCGTCGGGCTTTTTTGGACCTCGGTACCGCCGGTGATCCTGAGTTTTCCTCCAAAATGCAGTGCAACAGGCAGCCACGCTTGGATGACAAGAGGAATACTTCCTGCAGTACCGACATCAATAACAGTATCACAGGTCTTCGACCGGCCCGGGAGAAATGAAAGGTCAGTTGAGCCTACGGTGTTTCCGCTGGTATCTGCATCGCAGGCATGTGCAACTGCTTTCACCGCCGCGACGTGTTGCGGCCCGAGCCCGGGTCTCTTTCGCGACGCCCGGATGCGGTTTATCGTTATCGGTTCGCCGGTGATTGCCGAGAGTGCGACTGCGTTCCGGACAAGTTGCCCCCCACCCTCTCCGTATGAACCGTCAATTGTCAGCATTCGTGATGGCTGCCGCGATCTGCCCGGTCGCGGAGATTCTGCTGCAGCCCCGTTCAATGGTATCGCTGCAGATTACATCGCATATTCCCGTGGCCATAAGTCGGGAATATGAACCCCCAGTGAAAACGCCGTGGGCACACGCCGCGTACACCTCTTTTGCTCCCTGCTCGAACAACATGCCGGCTGCAGTTGCGATAGTTCCACCGGTCGAAATAATGTCATCGACTATGATTACCGTGCGGGACGCAGCACACAATTGTTTGGGTGCCATCTTTACTTCAAGGCCGCTCAGCCGGGTCTTTTCGAGGTGATCGTAATCCCATTTCCCGGCAGAAGCAACGTCCTTTGCGAATGTGAGTGCTCCCTCATCGGGCGAGAGAATAAGCGGATCCTCAAGATCCAGCGTCTGAATGTAATCCCCGATGTCTTTTGCTATGGAAATGTTCCGGGCAGGGGCCCCGAAATACTTCAGTATTTCAGGTTCGTGGATATTGACCGTTATAACACGCTCCACATCCCGGCCGAGCACCCGGGCAACGGCCCTTGCACTGATCGGCTCTCCCTTTTTGAACCGCTTGTCCTGTCGGGCGTATGCCATGTAGGGAAGAACCAATAATTTGCTCGATTCGTCACACGCGTCAATCATCAGGAGAAGCTGGACAAGAGCATCGTTATCCACGATGCTGCTGACAATGACCGTTTCATCATCCAGTTCACCTGCTGCAAGATACTGCTCCCCGTCCGGGAACCGGGAATACCTGACATCAACTACCGGGAGCCTGAGCTTTCTCGCGAGGCTTGTCGCAAGAATCTGGGATTTTTCAGTGCAGATCACTCTCATAATAATGTTCCTTGAGATAGTAGGGGCATCTTAGTTTTTCCCTAAACGGGCACCTTTTCTACCAGTATGTTGTTTTTCCGGATAGATGAGCATTTGTACACCCCTCTTTCTGGCATATTCAGCGAATTTCCTTCAGGCCATCAGCTGAAAGTACTTAAACTATCGTGAGACAAATAATATGAAAACTCCAAGGGGAAAAAGAGGTCAATCCTGTAATGGATTCAGCAGAACAAACGACGGAGCATGCGGAAGCAGGCGAGGTATTAAAACCTGAAGGCGTGCCTACGGAAAGCACGATTACGGAAGGTGCGACAGCAGCATCATCGCAGATCGAAGTGCCTGCAAAACTGATCGATCAGGTTATCGGCCAGGACCATGCGGTTGAAGTTATCCGGAAGGCAGCAGTCCAGCGCAGGCATGTCATGATGATCGGAAGTCCCGGGACCGGTAAATCCATGCTGGCAAAGGGAATGGCCGAACTTCTGCCGAAGGAAGAGTTGCAGGATATTCTCATCTATCCGAACTCGGATGATCCCAACAACCCGGTCGTCAGGACCGTTGCCGGGGGCCGGGGAAAACAGATTGTTGCGGCACATAAGGCCGAAGCCAAGAAAAAGATCCAGTTCCGCAACACGTTGCTCATGCTCCTTCTCATCGGTATCATCGGGTACGCTTTCATCACGTACCAGTGGCTCCTTGGAATTATTGCAGCGGCGTTCGTATTCATGGCACTCCGGTATACAACCCCCCGGGAAGAAGCGATGGTGCCAAAGCTCCTTGTTTCGAGCGACAACAAGAACATCGCACCCTTTATCGATGCTACGGGATCCCACGCGGGAGCACTCCTTGGAGACGTCAGGCATGACCCATTCCAGAGTGGCGGCCTCGAAACACCGGCACACGACCGGGTTGAAGGAGGGGCAATTCACCGGGCAAACGGCGGAGTCCTCTTCATCGACGAGATCAACACGCTCGACCCCCACTCCCAACAGAACCTGCTGACCGCACTCCAGGAGGGAGAATTCCCGATCACCGGCCAGAGCGAGCGCTCAAGTGGCGCGATGGTCCGCACAGAACCTGTGCCCTGCAAATTCGTGATGGTGGCAGCAGGCAACCTCGATGCAATTCAGGGGATGCATCCGGCGCTCCGCTCGCGTATCCGCGGGTACGGGTACGAAGTGTACATGGCAGAGAGCATGGAAGACACTCCTGAGAACCAGCAAAAATATGTCCGGTTCGTAGCACAAGAAGTGAAAAATGACGGGAAGATCCCGCATTTCGACCAAAGTGCGATCGATGAGATCATCCGTGAAGCCCGGAGGCGTTCGAACCGGAAGGGGCACCTCACCCTGAAACTGAGGGATATGGGCGGGCTTATCCGTGTTGCGGGTGATATCGCACGCCAGGAAGGTTCAGCAATCACCACGGCAAACCACGTGATCACGGCAAAAGCTACGGCCCGGTCCATCGAAGACCAGGTCTCTGACGAATATATCCGGAGGAGCCGCGAATACGAACTTACGGTCATCGAAGGGACAAGGGTCGGACGGGTCAACGGCCTTGCGGTTATGGGAAGCGACTCGGGCTCTGTTCTCCCGATTATGGCGGAAGTCACGCCTGCACAAGGCGCGAGCGGCAGTGTAATCGCGACCGGGATGCTCAAGGAGATCGCGCAGGAGTCTATCAAGAACGTCAGCGCAATCTTAAAGAAGTTCACAGGAAGGGACGTGAAAAACGTCGATATCCACATCCAATTTATTGGTACCTATGGCGGGGTTGAAGGAGATTCGGCATCTATCAGCGTCGCAACTGCCGTTATAAGTGCTATTGAAGGCATTCCCGTCCGCCAGGACGTGGCGATGACTGGTTCTCTCTCTGTCCGCGGCGATGTTCTTCCTGTCGGAGGAGTAACATATAAGATCGAAGCTGCGGCAAAGGCCGGAATCAGGACCGTTCTTATCCCCCGCACAAACATCAACGATGTGCTCATTGAGGAACGGTACAAGACCCTTGTCACCGTCATCCCGGTGGATACAATCGATGAAGTCCTCAAGTACGCTCTCGTTCCGGAGAACGAGGAGGGCTTCCTTACGAAGCTTAGAAAGATGGCTATGAGATCGACGACAATGATCGCCGAAACACCTGCATGCAACCCCGTCGCCTGAGTGAATATGCCCGGTATCAGCTATTACGACCTGAGGCATGTGACCGGGCAGGTCACTCATATCGATATCGATAACGGTGTCGTGGAATCAGCTGGCACCTCTTTTTTCAATAAAGCAGTTTTGAGAGTCCTGAAAAATGCAGGGTGGGGAGTTCTACAGATTGACAACTACATTCCGGGTAACAAGAGCGATTTTAAAGAATTGCTCGAAGAAGCGTCCCATCTTGCGGGTATTACCGGAGAGATAGTGACGCTGGGCAATGCACCCCGGGGGGTTCTTACCGTCCCTCCCATGAAGGAAGACCCCCGGAATGTGAGCATCGAAGAGAAATCGTCCCTTCTTGCCGGGATCGAAACCGCGGCAACGCATTCCGAAGTCGTGAACCGCCGGGCGAATTATGTGGAACGGATTGAACAGGTGCAGTTTTCCGATAGTTCCGGCAATGAACATTCGTTCGAGATGTGCAGGTCGGGGTTCAATGTCCTTGCCGTTGCATCCCGGAACGGGAACGTCCAAATGGGATACGAGCGTGAACACTCCATCCACGGGTTCAACCTCCGTCACCAACAGGATCTTGGAAGAAAAGCCGCAGAGATCGCAGTGGCATTGCTCGATGCAAAACCTGCAAAAGGCGGGAAGATGCATGCGGTACTCGATCCGGAACTCGCAGGGGTCTTCGCCCATGAAGCAGTGGGCCACGCCAGTGAAGGAGATCTTATATCTGAGGGCAATTCTGTCCTGAAGGGAAGAACCGGCGAGAAGATCGGGAATGAAATCCTTACGATCGTTGACGATCCCGGTCTTCATGAGTTTGGTTTCGATCCGGTCGATGCTGAAGGTTCAGCTGTCCACAGGACCGAAATCATCAGGAAAGGAATAGTGAACGAATTCCTTCACAGCCGGGAGTCGCTTGCAAGAGTTGGCAACGGCGTTGCGGGTCATGCCCGAGCAATGCCGGGAGAACCGCCTCTTGTCCGGATGAGCAACACCTTCATCGAGGCAGGAGATGCGACAGAGGATGAGATTTTCGAAGAGTGCAAAAATGGAATCTTCCTGAAAGGCTCCCGGGGGGGGCAGGTTGATCCGGGCCGGGGGATATTTCAGTTCAATGCGGAATATGGGTATCTTATCGAGAACGGCGAACGCAAAGCAATGGTGCGGGATGTCTCGCTCTCTGGGGAGATTCTTACAACGCTTCATGGGATTGTCCTGTGCGGGAACGACCGCCGGATGAGTCCCGGTTATTGTGGTAAAGGCGGGCAGAGCGTCCCGGTGAGCGACGGGGCACCGCATGTCCTTCTGCTCGATGCGGTGGTGGGTGGCAGTGGCGTGGATTGATGAATTAATCGGTGAAGGAGTAAAATCCGTCGACGAGGTCGAAGTCTTTTACGTAGTGGGCAGATCCGTTTCCGCCGACCTTAAGCAGAAGAAGATTAACCTCGCGACGACATCGGTGGACTGTGGGCTTGGCATACGGACCATCCACAAGGGGAGAATTGGGTCTTCGAGCACCAACGATCCCGGCGGCTGGAAAGAGTGCCTGCAAGCAGCAATTGCGAGCGGGAGACTTGCAACACCGCAGGCATGGGGTGGTCTCCCCGATCCCCATCCCCATACCACCTCCCCTTTGTCGTATGATTCGTCAATGAACGTCGAGTCCTCCGTGGCAAAAGATCTCCTCGAACAGATGCTTTCCGGTGCAGAAGAGCACACAGCAGAAGTGACTTCAGGTTCGGCAGCTCTTTCGACTGCGACAGTTACCCTTGCAAACAGCAGGGGAATCCGGTACACCGACCGGCATACCGGGATCTCCCTCTCTCTCGAAGCAATCCATAACCAATCCACCGGTTACGAGTTCGATCATGGCTGTTTTTCAGATCAGGTAGACCCGGTTGCAGTTGGTGAGAAAGCAACTTTCTTTGCCCACGAATCAGCGGGTGGAAAAGATATCGAAACCGGTGATTACGAGATCGTTCTCTCTCCGCTTGCTTATGCGGAGCTGCTGGGTGGTGTGTTCGTGCCGGCACTGAACGGCCGGAGTGTCCATGCCGGTCGATCGCGCCTTGCAGAATCACTTGGAAAGGAGATCACCGGGCCACAGATCGAGATGTACGATGATCCCCTGATCCCTAGAGCAAACGGGAGCACCCGGTGGGATGCTGAGGGAACCGTAGCACGTCGCATTGATTTTATCAAAGACGGAATCCTGAACAATTTTGCCTATGATCTCAAGACTGCGTATCGCTACGGAAAGGAGACTACCGGGAATGCCGTACGAGGTGGTTTTGCCGGATTGCCGTCAATCGGGCACCACAATTTTGTTGTCGACGGTAAGCGGGATACGATCACCGACGAACCCGTAATCTACGTTCACAGCGTTGTCGGGGCCCACACGGCAAATCCCATGAGTGGTGAATTCTCGGTCGAGCTCTCCAATGCGTTCCACGCGAGGGGAGAATCGTTTGAGACGCCCATCCGTAGTGCAATGCTCTCGGGAAATGTATTTGATCTGCACAAAGAAATTGTTGGGATGAGCAAAAAATCCCGGGCGATTGGATCGATGATTCTGCCGTCAATAAAGATAAATAAACAGCATATCATTGGTAAATAAGGAAAGGAACGTTCTATGAGTGCAATCCTTATCGCAATTGTGCTTATCGTGGCGATCGTTGCTATTGCTTACTACCTGATCAAAAAATTTAGTCTCCTCATTATAAACGCAATTCTCGGTCTCTTCCTGCTGTTCGTCATGAATTTTCTTCATGTCATGCAGTGGGTCGGTAAACCCGATCTCGGTTACAGCCTTGCGACCGTACTCATATGTGCTATTGGCGGGCTGCCAGGAGTACTGATCCTCGTCCTCCTGAATATTCTTGGAATAACAATCTAAAATGGGTCTGAATCGAATCAGAAAACATTCGCTTCTGAATAAACTTCGACGTGGTCCTGCATCAGTTCATACGGTTTGATCTCACGGGAGTGTGAAGATAGCCTCATCTTCACTACCTCGAGTGCAAGATGGACGTCCGTGAGATCGGACGGGCGGACATATCTCATCAGGATTACGGTGTCAGCGAGGTACTCAATGAGTGCATGCCGGCTCGAAAAAACATTGTTCTTATCGGTCTCCGAAGTCATCATGATGGTGCACTTCTCGTCGCGGAGGCTCTCGATCAACCGGAACATCTCCTTACGACGCTCCGAATCCGAGTCGAAAAGATCTTCAAAGAGTGAGATGGGATCAATTACTACCCTCGCCGCATTTATCTGACTGATCAGGAGTGGAAGTTCATTTTTTATCCGGTTATTTGCAAGATTGAAATCGGTAGGATCGAGTTTAATCACGAACAAGGCATTGTTGAGATACGGTTCTACATCCCAACCTTTCTGTTTCATATAGGTCAGGATTCGTTCCTCCCTTTCCTCGAGGCTGATATAGATGATGTGCTCTCCCCGCTTCAGCCCTTCCCATACGAATTCAAGGGAAAAGGTGGTCTTCCCGGTACCATAGGTACCAATAATTGCACAGATATTTCCCTGAATGAGACCGCCACCTAACATATCATCAAGCCCGACGATCCCGACCTTAACCCGTTCTTTCATATGATCACCCGGATATTGCTGACCTCGAAACCTTCGACAGTATTGATGCGCACGGCAAATTTTACCAGATCCCGTTCTTCAAGATGTGGCATTACACCCCGGAACTTCTCGAAGTACATGACTCGTTGTCTCCGTGCTCCTGCGGTCTCTTCCCATTTGAAGAGCATTACTGCATCGGCAATATCAGAGAGCTCCCTTTCCTTAGATGAATCAAGTATGCCGAGGCTGAGGAGCAGGTAACAGGTCAGGTTTCTTTGTTTCGATACTCTCTGCAGGCCCCGTAAAAATCCGGCAAGGTTCTGCCAGTCAGCAGGACTTGTTGCCAGTGAAGCAATTTCAGTGATGGAATCGAAAATGATCAGGCTGTTCGGTTTTGCCTCATTGATCACGTTTGCGAGCTTGACGAGGATACTCTCGTGGCCTGAACGCTTCTGGAGCCTCGTAATAATATCGCTATGGCTGTACCACCCATCGGGAACAATGCTATTATCAAAATAATGCTCGGAGAGGTCATTAAACTGGATCGACTCAATTTTTTCCGTGAGGCCTTCGATCTTGAACGAAAGCATAATTTCCCGTTTTACGGTCTCCTTCAGCCGGGTAAACGTGATATAGCGCACTTCTTCCGGAAGCACGAGTCCTTCCTGAATGCTTTCCTTTTTCAGGCTTAACTGGTGCACAATAGAGCTATAAACAAATTCAAAATTCCCTCCCCCAAGATCTCCTAAGAGCAGGATAACCGACCCTTGCGGAACACCTCCATCAAGAATGGGATCGAGAGAGGTAATTCCGGTAGGCATTTTCTGGTTAGCTGATTTTTCCATCTGATCCCTCAATGGTATATCGATACGACCGTACAGGAACTCTCTTGAGTATGCCTGATAAAGATATCTGTCTCTCTCAATAATTAAAAAAACAACTTCTATTGTAGTAAAAATTATGGAATCTTGGATGTGCCCTTGAGCATAATTATATAGAATAATCCTCCGAATTAGTAATCGGGAGCAACAGGGTCGTGGCGATGGGGTGCATCTGAAACATGGAATGGTCGGGTTTTTTTGGGGCATTTAAAAAAAATAAGAACAAAGGGAATATCCCGGAAAAACCGGCGGATCCTACAAAGAATCAGATAGGAGCAGAACCGCATAAATCCTTGACAAACGATCCAAAAAAGCCGGATTCCTCATATCTTCATTATTTTCAGCTGATGAAGGGAAAGGAACGTACAAAGATCATAGACTATGATTTCGAACAGCATGGCACTCTTGTCGAAGGGAGGGTTACAGACGAATATGAACAGGTCGATGAGTACTGGGTTGAAAAAGGACGTTCTCTTGTCATAATCGCCCTCAACAAAAAAACGAACCAGAAAGAGTACCTTCTGTTTGAACCGACTCTCTCCGAATTCGAGTACGAGCTTCTCGAACGCCTCCATGAGGATCTGAGAGATGTCCTGATCCTCTCATCCGAGGAGGTGAGAAGGGATCGCCAGCATACTCTTATTGGAAAGATGTATTATCTTCTCGATGATTACGGTCTGACCCTGGAAAAATCGACCCTCTTTAAACTCCAGTACTACCTGATCCGGAATTTTATCGGGTGGTCGCGCCTGGAACCCCTCATGAAGGACCCCCTGCTCGAAGACATTTCCTGCGACGGAATTATGGTCCCGCTTTTCCTGTATCATCGCAAGTACCGGAATATAAAAACAAATATCTCCTTCGAAGAAGAGGTTCTCAATTCCCTTGCGATCGCGCTGGCCCAGCGGTCGGGTAAACATATCTCTGCCGGGTCTCCTCTTCTCGATGCAACCCTCCCGGATGGCTCAAGACTGCAGCTGACCCTTGGAACCGAAGTGACTACCCGCGGGACATCGTTTACCATCAGGAAGTTCCGGGAGGAGCCGTTCTCTCCTGTCGAGCTGATGGAGAATGGTACTTTTAACGCGGAGGCTCTCGTCTATTTCTGGCTTGCCATCGAGAATAACAAGAGCCTCCTTTTTATTGGTGGAACCGCATCGGGAAAGACAACTTCGTTAAACGCTGTATCTTTGTTTATCCCTCCTGTATCCAAAGTGGTCAGCATTGAAGATACGCGGGAGATCACACTTTTTCACGATAACTGGATCGCAACCGTGACCCGTGAAGCTCTGACAGAAGGTGGTAGTGCCATCAACATGTTCAGCCTTCTCAAGGCGGCGATGCGGCAGCGTCCTGAATACATTCTTGTCGGAGAGGTCCGTGGTGAAGAGGCCCAGACGCTCTTCCAGGCTATGAATACAGGCCACACGACGTTCTCGACAATGCATGCGGGAAGTGTCGATGCGGCTATCCACCGGTTGGAGAGCGAACCGCTGAACGTGCCAAGAAACATGGTTCAGGCGCTCAACATCATCAGCGTACAGGGACAGATCTATCGCGGAACGGATCGGGTCCGGCGTGTCATCGAGATCGTCGAAGTTGCAGGAATTGACCCGTCGACCGGGAACCTGCGGGTAAATAATGTGTTTATTTACGATCCTATTCGTGATGTGTATAATTTCACGGGTAGGTCACAAGTATATGCTGATATCGCTGAAAAGAGAGGCTGGACAAAAGACCAGCTTGACAGTGAGATCTCGATCCGGAAGAACATTCTCAACGAGATGCGAAAACAGGAAATCCGGGACTACGTATCGGTAGCAACACTCTTCCATGCATTCCATATCGATCCTGCCAAGGTGTTCGCCAATATCGCTGACCTGCGCAAGGTAATCTGATGACCCTGAAGGACTACGTCAGGAGATGGGTCCGGCGTGACCCTTTCCGGTTCAACAGTCTCCATGCCAGCATGATATCCGCCCGGGTCGGCATGACTGTGGAACAATACCTCTGGAAGACCCTCAAAATGTCCGTTTTGGTGGGGGCCATTTTCGCGATCATTGGATATCTTCTCAGTATTCTTATCTCCCTCCAGATGCTCTCAGGGAAAGGCGTTGGCATCTATAATGTATTGAACCTCCCGGTGCCGGATTCTTTCTTTGGGATCGCCATGGTGTATTACGCGCAGCTTGTAGCAGTGATCGTCTCATTCTTTTTCGGAGCGTATATCAGTTACTCTGCCCTGTTGAAGATTCCCTCCATGGAGAAAGAGTCCCGCAAGACAAAGATCAACCTCACGCTCCACAATGCAGTTTCTTATATGTACGCGATGCGCCGCGGAGGGGCTCAGATGATGCCCATCTTCCGGTCAATCTCGGAGCGGGCGAATATTTACGGCGAAATCGCGCTTGAGTTCCGGCAGATAGTCAGGGATACTGATTTTTTCGGGTATGATGTCCTTACTGCCATCAGGCATCTCGCAGAAACCACGCCGTCAGAAAAACTAAAAGATTTTCTCGAAGATCTCCTATCGGTGATAGAGAGCGGCGGCGACATGGCCGAATTCCTCTCAGTGCGGGTCAGGCTATATCAGGAAGAGGCGAAGTTCGAACAGAAACAGTTCCTCAATACCCTCTCGCTTATTGCGGAGTCTTATGTGACGATGTTTGTCGCCGGACCACTCTTCCTCATCATTATCATGGTGGTCATGGGAATGATGGGGGGAGCCGCGGTTCTCCAGCTTGCCCTCGTAACCTACGCAGTACTTCCGATCGGATCTGCTATATTCATCTTATTTATCGACATAATCTCCATCCAGGGGGAGAAAACATCGAGATACATTAAAGCAAAAATTCTTCATACTTATGCTGAAGTGCCAATTGTTACGAAGGGTGATGAAAAAGCACTCTTCAGACAACTCAGCCAATACGACAGGATCAGGAATTTTGTCCGGTATCTCAGGAACCCCTTTGATACTTTTATCAATAACGCCACTCACACGTTCTATGTTACTATCCCGGTTGCAGGACTTTACCTTCTGTTTATTTTCCTCAATGTACCCCAGTACAAAAATACTGAGACGTTTATCAATGTCATCGACGACCATGTCGTCATCGCTCTTCTTATAGTCCTTATCCCCTATGCAATATTCTACCAGCTCTGGTCCAAAAAAGTGCTCGGTATCCAGGAACTGATACCTGACTTCCTTGAGCGTATGGCGGGAATCAACCAGGTTGGCCTCACGATCGCCCAGGCCATAACGATTATGGTGAACACGAACCTCGGTCTCCTCAGCTACGAGATCCGGAGGATCAAGCAGGATATGGAATGGGGCGGAAACTTCTCCGATGCGCTGGTCAGGTTTGAGAAACGGGTCAGTACACCGTCCATCGCACGAACAGTCACGCTGATCACTAAGGCAAGCGAGATGAGCGGGCAGATCGGGGAAGTCCTTACGATCGCCGCGAGTGATGCGAAAATGAGCGAGACCCTCAAAAGGGAGCGTCTCGGTGAGATGTTTATCTATACGGCGATAATCTACATCTCGTTCTTTGTTTTCCTGTTCGTCGTCGCTGTGATGGCATCACAGTTCCTCCCGGTTCTCGCATCAGTTCCCACCAAGGGGCTTCCGACCACTGGTGCACTATCGGGAATCGGGACCGCCCCTCTTGAAACCATCAGGCGACTTCTGTATCACGCATGCCTGGTCCAGGCTCTCTTCTCCGGCCTGATTGCCGGGCAGATGGGTGAATCATCACTTTCGGCAGGAGTGAAGCATGCTTGCGTTCTTCTGATCATTTCACTTGTTGCGTTCAATTTCATCATCGTCTGATCCAACACAATGACAAATGAAAAGGAGAACGAGAAGATAGCATTAAATAATGAGCGAAGGATTCCGTACTGAGGTGACAAACCCATGTGCACAGTTGGTGGACCTGTTGATATCGATATCCCCCCGGACCGGGTGAAGGGAAAGGATTACCGGTGCAACGAATGCGGCGAGCGGTTCAAAGGCATCGGAAGAAAGCCTATATGCCCAAGCTGCCAGTCTGAAGACGTGAAGGAAGTATGAATTTTTCCCTCGGGGATGAGATCGCGCTCATCCAGGGAAAAAAATCGTTTCTGCTTGTCGGGAAGGCACAATCCCGGTTTTCTCTCTGTATCGAGACCCCAACCGAAGAATATTGCCAGGGAATTGATCCAGATGATATCGTCGTAGTCTCTGCACCTGATGGCGGAGACGTTGTGCCAGGGATCATGCTCATCGAGTTTATTCGGAAGTATCGGATGCCGCTTCTGGTCTTGCCTAAGGATCACCCCGGATCAAGGCGTCTGTCCTATGTTGTATCAGTCGGTCCTAAGATCCAGACCAATTGTGCGATTCGGCGAGGAACCCATCCGGCACAGCACCTCATCTGCTCAAACGATGAACTTGCCGGAATTACAATAACTGGAACCGGTTCCGGGATAGAAATTTCGGCCATGCCAGATTATGCGACTGTAGAGCGCATGCATTTCGAGCTAAAAACCGGTTTTTCCGTATAATTTCCCGTCTTTCTTTTCTTCGGGGTCTCTTCCTCCTCGCACAAGTAAATAACAATACATATATTGTTTTTTTTACCAACTATTGTACTGCCGTGAGAGGAGGGTTGGATGAAGACTGAGGTCCTAAAAGACATCAAAAAAGCTGAAGAAGAGTACCAATCTATGATCAGTGCGGCTCAGGATGAGAAGAAAAAAAGTAAATCTCAGGCTGAGCTGGAATCTGACAATCTGGTCACCAAGGCGCAGAGCAATGCTGAACAGTACAAAAAGCTGAAACTGGAAGAAGCACGGCACCAGGCGGCACTTAAGCACGCTGAAATCGCTAAAAGCGGCAATCAGCGAGCAGCGGCACTGAAGGAGAAAGGGGAGAAGAACCTTTCGAAAGCCGTGCAGCTGCTGGTTTTGCGGTTTAAGGAGCAGCTGCATGTTAACGCCTAAGCGGATGAGCAGGCTGCTCATCGCTGCTTCTCGGGATCAGTTGTCAACAGTTATTGCAGAGCTTTACCGCCACAACCTGTTCCATATCGAGGAATACGTCGATCAGGGAGCAGGGGATTATGAAGGTTTCAAGATCGGCTCGCCTTTATCCGGAGCAAGCGAGGCATCGACGGATCTTATCAAGATCCGTGCAATAGAGAATGCCATCTCCGTCAAAGCCGATGACATCGAATCAAAGGCAGCCGGAAGCCGGTCTGAACTGAAGGCGATGATCGAGCGGGAGCTTCCTGTTCTCGAGCGTGAGGTTGAAGAGCTGACGACAAAGAAGTCGAAGCTCGAAACCCGTACTAAAGAGCTCGAACAGAAGATTACGGAGATAAAGCCGTTTTCTGAAATTCCGTTTAATCTCGATCTTCTCCGCGGATACTCGAAATTCTCGGTATTTGCGGGATATGTGGCGCGGGAAGTCACGTTCTCTGTACCGAGCGAAGTTCATTTCGTTAAGGGGAAAGAGAAAAATTTCATCATTGTCGTAACTACGACCGATCAGCGCAGTGCCGTTGAAAAGACCCTGCAGGAGGCCTCGTTCCAGGTGGTCCAGGTTCCGGAAGAATCCGGGCCGGCGAAGGCACGGATCGATGATTATACCCAGGCTATCGCAGCAGCAGCAAAAGAGATCGGGGAAATCAACCTGAAGCTCGATGGGGTAAAACAGAAACACGCCGGATTCCTCGTTGCCTGCGAAGAGTTCTTAAGAGCCGAAGTGGAGAAGACCGAAGCCCCGCTCCGGTTCGCCACTACGCGGCAGACATTCGTCGCGGAAGGGTGGGTTCCATCCGACGGTGTCGATGCGATCAGCAATGATCTCGTCAAAGCCACCAATGGCAAGATCTATGTGATGGTAATTCCGACCGATCTCGAGCACGATTCCGTGCCGGTCGAGTACAACAACCCGTCCTTTGCAAAACCAGTACAGCTCCTGATGGATGTGTACTCCCGGCCGAAATATACCGAAGTCGATCCGACACTGATGCTTGCCATCGTGTTCCCCTTGTTTTTCGGGCTGATCCTCGGCGATGTTGGGTACGGGCTTATACTCCTCGTGCTCGTGTTCGTGCTCGGGAAATTCCTGAAAGGCGAGGATGGACAGCAGTTCCTCAAAGTACTCCGGAACGCCAGTATCTCGAGTATTATCTTCGGTCTCCTGTTCAGCGAATTCCTTGGCTTTGAACTCCCGTGGCCAGCGATCATATTCAGCAGGCATCTCAACATCGGCGGGGAAGCAGGTGCACATGCCGCAGCAATTCCCCAGCTGATGGTCCTGTCCATCTGGATTGGTATCCTGCATATCACACTCGGCAGGGTCCTTGGCATGTACAACCATGCAAAACAGGATCACGGGAACCACCGCACCAAGGCGGTAATGGCCAACTTCGGCTGGCTCACCGTTATGTGGGGGATCATCATTGCAATCTGGGCATATGCGGCAATCCCGCTCATGCCAGACTTCAGGAGCCTTCCTGCTATCGCAGGAATCAATATCGGGTATATCATCGGCGTCGTTCTTATCGTCGTTGGTGTAGTATTCATAGCCAGGGACGCTGTCCTTGAAGTCATCGAGCTTCCGACCATTATCAGCCACGTGCTCTCATACACTCGTCTCGTGGCAGTCGGGCTTTCGTCCGTCGCAATTGCGATGGTCGTGAACTTTATGTCAATCGGGATGTTCATCGCTCCCGGCCTTGCAAATCTCTCAATCGTAGGAATCGTCATGATCCTTGTTGGTATCGTGATTTTCCTGCTCGGGCATACGCTCAATGTAGCACTCGGAATCCTGGGTGGAGGGCTCCACTCGATTCGTTTGCATTATGTCGAATTCTTCACCAAGTTCTACAAAGGTGGAGGCAAGAAGTACGTCCCGTTCGGGATGAAAAGAAGATTTACGGAGGATTAAATTATGGCAGACGTAGCAACAGCAGCAGCAGTAGCATCGACCGCAACCGACCTTGCATCGATCCAGGCATCGCAGATGGGAATGAAGGCAATCGGCGCAGGACTCGCCGTCGGACTTACCGGCGTCGGTACCGGTGTAGCTGAGATGGGTATCGGAGCAGCAGCAGTCGGGGCAATCGCCGAAGACAAGGACTTCTTCGGTCTCGGTCTGCTCTTCACGGTTATTCCTGAGACAATCGTCATCTTCGGGCTTGTCGTTGGTCTCCTTCTGTTGTTCTCTTAAAATAGGAGACCTACAATGGGACTGGAAGCAGTAGTTGAAGAGATCAGGGATAACGGCAAATCAGAAGCGGCGAAGATCCGGGCAACGACCAAGGACGAGACCAGCCAGCTCATAGCAGCAGCAAACAAGCGCGTCGAAGAGATCAAGCTTGCTGCAGAAGCAGAATCCAAAAAACAGGCCGATCATATCGTCAGCCAGGAGACTTCAGCGGCGAGCCTGCTTGTCAAGCGCGAACTCCTGAATGCGCAGAAAGAGCTGCTCGACAAGGTTTACGAAGCAACCCGCGCTGAGATCGCCAAACTCCCTGAAAGCTTCCATCGTGAAGCCATCAAGAGACTCCTCTCTGAAGCCAAGAAGGAGATCCCGAAAGGCACCGTCTTCTGCAATGCCCGTGACGTAGCGGCTGCAAAGGCAGTCATCGCCGAAAATCCCGAATTCTCCGGATTCAAGGTTGGAGAGCCGGTGGCCATCGATGGGGGAATCCTTATCGAAGGTGAAGCGGGCGAGTTGCAGATTGATTACAGTTACCGCACATTCCTTGCAAAGGTGTGGGAATCCGGGTTGAAAGATGCATCTGATATCCTGTTCGGATAAGGAGGTACAGGTATGGTGAGTGTATCAGCACCGTACATATACGTGTGTACCAGGATGCGGGTGAGAAAGGCAAAGCTCCTCCCAAAGGATGAGTACATGCGGATGCTGAACATGAGCATCCCCGAGATCACCCGTTTCATCGAAGAGTCCCAATACAAACAGGAAATTGATGAACTCGCAACCACGTTCAAGGGCATAAATCTCATCGAGATCGGCCTGAGCTGGAACCTTGCAAAGGAATATCAGAAGATACAGGACATCACGCCGGGCTCATTAAAACAGTTCACCCAGGCGTATCTCCGCAGGTGGGACATCCAGAATGTCCTCTCAATCCTGCGGGGCAAAATGCAGGGCGTATCAACCGGGAAAATCAAGGAGATCCTCATCCCGGCGGGAAGCCTTGACATCAAGGATCTTGACCGGCTCCTCGCGGAAGAGACGAACGATCGGATCATCGACCTCCTGAAAGGTCACCGCATGTATACGGTCCTTGCACAGGGTTATCCTGCTGCAAAGGAGAGCGGCTCGTTCTCGGAACTTGAGAACGATCTCTACAAGCAGTTCTATGCGGAGATCATCCGGGATGCACGAAGCGGTGGCATCGCCGGCGGGGACAAATTCCTCGCCTATATCCGGCTCGAGATCGATATCAAGAACGTCAAGACCCTCTTCCGGCTGCGGGCAGATGCATTCGAAGAGGATGCCCGCGACCTGTTCGTATCAGGTGGAACCCTTGAAGCAAACGATTTCGCTACCCTGAATGCCATCAAGGACCAGAACGAGTTCATCGATGCGCTCAAGGCAAATGTCAAGACCGAATCCCTGCTCACGCTCCTCGAAGAGTTGAAAGGGCAGAAGTCTGTCCGAGATATCGAAGTCCGGCTTACCCGCGTCCAGCTCGAGCAGATGGAACGGATGTCCAAACGCAACCCGTTTTCCATCCACCCGGTGCTTGTTTACCTCGAAAAGAAGAAATACGAGGTCTTTAACCTGCGGGCGCTCGCACGCGGCAAGGAATCCAAACTGCCGTCAGAAAAAATCGCAGAATACCTGGTGATGTAATATGGAGATCGCAGTAATCGGCAACAGTGAGTTCATTCTCGGGTTCCGGCTTGCGGGCATCCGTAAGACGTACCCGGCAAAAAGCGATGAAGAGCTTTCCGAAACCGTCACGAAGGTCCTGCAGGACGCGGAAGTCGGCATCCTCGTCATGAACAGCAGCGATATGGAACGCATTCCCCGCAGGCTTCGGGCAACCCTCGAAAATTCCGTTAAACCCACGGTGATCGCCATCGGCGGAGAAGAAGAGGGTGGGCTGTCAATGAGAGAGAGAATCAAGAGATCGGTGGGTGTTGATCTGTGGAAATAAAAGACAAACAAACTAAAAACGCAAAAGGCGGGGTTCTTAAAAGAATCGCCGGTCCTGTCGTAACGGCAGTCAATCTTGACGCCCACATGTACGACGTGGTAAAGGTCGGTAAAGAAGCGCTGATGGGTGAGGTCATCAAGATCCAGGGCGATGCAGTCATCATCCAGGTCTACGAAGACACCTCCGGTATTCGCCCCGGTGAGCCGGTCACCAACACCGGTCTCTCACTTGCAGTCGAACTCGGTCCGGGTCTCCTGACCAGTATCTACGATGGTATCCAGCGGCCCCTCTCCGTCCTTGTGGACAAGATGGGCAACTTCATCGAGCGTGGTGTCTCGGCACCCGGCCTTTCCCACGAGAAGAAGTGGGGATTCAAGCCGCTCGTAAAAGCCGGCGACAAGGTCGAGCCGGGCACAATCCTCGGCGAAGTGCAGGAAACCAACATCGTCCACAAAGTCATGCTTCCCCCCAATGTAAAGGCGGGAGTTGTCAAGACGATCAAGAGCGGGGACTTCACTGTCGACGAGATCATCTGCGTTCTCGAAGATGGACGTGAATACCCGATGATCCAGCGCTGGCCGGTCCGTGTCCCCCGTCCCGTGAGAGAGAAGAAGAACCCGACGATTCCGCTGATCACCGGTCAAAGAATCCTCGACGGTCTCTTCCCGATCGCAAAAGGCGGCACCGCTGCAATTCCCGGACCATTCGGGAGCGGTAAGACGGTTACCCAGCAACAGCTGGCCAAGTGGTCGGATGCCGAGATCGTGGTCTACATCGGCTGCGGAGAACGCGGCAACGAGATGACGGAAGTTCTTACCGAATTCCCGCACCTCGAAGACCCCAAGTCAGGAAAGCCTCTCATGGAGAGGACTGTCCTCATCGCAAACACATCGAACATGCCGGTAGCGGCCCGTGAAGCATCGGTTTATACCGGTATCACGATTGCCGAATACTTCCGTGACATGGGATACGATGTCTCCCTCATGGCAGACTCCACCTCCCGGTGGGCAGAAGCAATGCGTGAGATCTCCTCCCGTCTCGAAGAGATGCCCGGTGAAGAAGGGTACCCCGCGTACCTCGCCGCTAGGCTCTCCGAGTTCTACGAGCGTGCAGGTCTCGTCGATACCCTGAACGGGGCATCCGGTTCGGTCTCGGTTATCGGTGCAGTCTCACCACCAGGTGGAGACTTCTCAGAGCCGGTCACCCAGAACACCCTGCGTATCGTCAAGGTCTTCTGGGCACTGGACGCAAAGCTCTCCCAGCGCCGTCACTTCCCTGCCATCAACTGGCTCAACTCGTACTCCCTGTATCTCGATGCCCTTCACGACTGGTATGATAAGGAGGTCTCGCCCGACTGGAACAAGATCCGGTCATGGGCAATGGAAGTTCTCCAGAAAGAAGCAGAACTCCAGGAGATCGTGCAGCTCGTCGGTTCCGATGCACTGCCCGAGTCAGAACAGGTCACTATCGAAGTGGCCCGTATGATCCGTGAGATCTTCCTCCAGCAGAATGCGTACGACGCGGTCGACACTTTCTGTGACATGAAGAAGCAGTACGACATGATGAAAGCGATCAAGCTCTTCGCGGACCTCGCGTATGCAGCCCAACTCGCAGGAGTAAGCCCGACCCAGATCAACACGATCAAGGCGAAGAACGAGCTGCCCCAGATTAAGTTCATCAAGGAGTACAAGCCCGAGCTTGCGAAGATCGAGAAGCAGATGGATGACGAATTCAATGCACTGAGGTCGGCAGCATGAAGGAATACAGGACTATCAGCAAGATTGCCGGTCCCCTCGTCTTTGTCGAAAAGACCGAGCCAATCGCCTACGGAGAACTTGTCAACATAGTTCTTTCCGATGGCACAACCAAGCGTGGCCAGGTACTCGACACGAGCGATGAACTCGTTGTTGTCCAGATCTTTGAGACCACAACCGGTATCGGCAGGGACAGCGGCGTCCGGTTCACCGGCGAGACCATCAAGATGCCCGTGGGCAGGGAGATGCTCGGCCGTATCCTGTCCGGTGGCGGTAAGCCAATCGACGGCGGCCCCGAAATTGTTCCCGAGAAGCGCCTCGACATCACCGGCGCTGCAATCAACCCGTATGCCCGAGGCATGCCGGCGGATTTCATCCAGACCGGTATCTCGACCATCGATGGAACCAACACCCTTGTCCGCGGACAGAAGCTCCCGATCTTCTCGGGTGCAGGTCTCCCGCACAACAATGTTGCACTCCAGATCGCCCGTCAGGCAAAAGTTCCCGGCTCAACCGAAGGGTTCGCCGTAGTGTTCGCCGCGATGGGTATCACCAAGGAAGAGGCCAACTACTTCATGGCAGACTTCGAGCGCACAGGTGCACTCGAACACGCAGTCGTCTTCCTCAACCTCGCAGATGACCCCGCAGTCGAGCGTATCATCACACCCCGGCTCGCTCTCACCACTGCCGAATACCTTGCATTCGAGCTCGGTATGCACGTGCTCGTTATTCTTACGGATATGACGAACTACTGCGAAGCGCTCCGTCAGATCGGTGCAGCCCGTGAAGAAGTGCCCGGTCGCCGTGGCTACCCGGGGTACATGTACACGGATCTCGCATCGCTCTACGAGCGTGCAGGCATGATCAAAGGCCTGAAAGGTTCCGTTACCCAGATCCCGATCTTAACCATGCCCGGTGACGATATCACCCACCCGATCCCCGACCTTACCGGTTACATTACCGAAGGCCAGATTGTGGTCAACCGTGATCTCCACCGCAAGGGTATCTACCCGCCTATCAACGTGCTGCCCTCGCTGTCACGTCTGATGAACCTCGGTATCGGACCGGGGAAGACCCGTGACGACCACAAGAAGGTCTCCGACCAGATGTACGCCGGGTACGCAGAAGGTAACGATCTTCGCGGGCTTGTCGCAATTGTTGGTAAGGATGCGCTCTCCGAGCGTGACCGGCTGCTCCTCGAGTTTGCTGAACACTTCGAGAACAAGTTCGTCCGCCAGGGATACGATGAGGATCGCACGATCGCAGACACCCTCAACATCGGCTGGGATCTCTTGGCTACACTGCCGGTCGAACAGCTGACCCGTATCGACCGCGACCTGATCGCCAAGTATCACCCGAAAGTAAAAACCGGTGCGAAGAAGGAGTAAGAGTCCATGGCGCTGCGCGATATCAAACCAACCCGGTCAGAACTGATCAACCTCAAGCGGAAGATCCAGCTCTCCCAGCGCGGCTATAAGATCCTCAAGATGAAGCGCGATGGATTGATCATGGAATTTTTTAAGATCCTCGGCAATGCCAAGGACACGAGGGGCGAGCTCCTGCTCCGTTACCAGCGTGCAGTCGATATGATGGCGCTTGCAAACACCGTCGAAGGTGCTATAGGTGTCAAGTCGGCTGCATTCTCGGTAAAGGAAGTTCCAACTATCACCCTCAAGAGCAAGAACATCATGGGAGTCGTCGTGCCCCAGATCGAGTCGTCGAAGGTCAAGAAGAGCCTCGTCGACCGTGGGTACGGCGTGCTCGGCACTTCCACCGTTATCGATGAGACAGCCTCGTCTTTCGAGGACCTGGTCGAGTCGATTATCCTGAGTGCAGAGATCGAGACCACGATGAAACGGCTGCTCGATGAGATCGAGAAGACGAAGAGGCGTGTCAACGCTCTCGAATACAAGGTCATCCCCGAACTCACGGAAGCCCGTGACTTCATCAAGATGCGCCTCGATGAGATGGAACGCGAAGAACTCTTCAGGATGAAGAGGATCAAGGCGCGGAGCACGTCCTAACTTTTTTTGGAGGCTAAAAGAAGCATGCCAATCGGAACAATCCGGGACTTGGGATGCGACGGCAAGACTGTCCTCCTCCGGCTCGATCTCAACTCTCCTATCGACCCTACCTCGAACATAATCCTCGACGACAAGAGATTCCGGGAGCACCTTCCCACGATACGTGCTCTCTCGGGAAGCCGGGTAGTAATCGTCACCCACCAGAGCCGGCCCGGCAAGAAGGATTTCACCACCCTTGAAGCTCATGCGGAGAAACTCAGCCAGCTTCTCGGGAAACCGGTCCGGTATGTAGACAGCATCTTCGGCCGTCATGCACGGGAAGCCGTGCAGGAGATGAAGATCGGCGAAGTGCTGATGCTCGAGAATGTCCGGTTCAATGCTGAAGAGAACCTGACCTTAAAACCCGAAGAGGCGAGGAAGACCCATCTCGTAAAGAAATTGTCCGGGATGGCGGATGTTTTTGTCAACGATGCGTTCGGGACTGCCCACCGGTCCCAGCCCACCGTCGTTGGTCTCCCGCTTGCAATGCGCTCGGCTGCCGGGCTCCTCATGGAGAAGGAAGTCTCGACGCTCTCGAAAGTATTGTCGGGCGCCCCCCGCCCGGTCTGCGTAGTGATTGGCGGGACGAAAGTCGACGATTCGATTGCGGTAGCTCACCATGTACTTGCAAACGGGATCGCCGATCAGGTTATAGCGATCGGTGTTGTGGCAAACGTCTTCCTGATCGCGGCCGGATACAATATCGGGAAACCCTCAACGCAGTTGATCGGTCAGCTCAAGTATGAGCCCGAGATCGAGAAAGCCAGAGAGATCCTGACCCACTATCGTGACCGGGTCCTGATGCCGGAGTTCGTCGCAGTACGACAGGATGGCCGCAGGGTCGAGTATCCGATCGAGAAGATCCCTGAGGATGCACCGGTCCTCGATCTCGGCATGGACTCCCTTGCTGCCATGGTCGCGGCGCTCAAGAAATCCGGGACTGTGGTCTTCAACGGACCCGCCGGAGTGTTCGAGGATCCGGATTTTGCGACAGGAACGTACGAGCTGCTCAGGGCCGCGTCCAAGGTCGAATTCTCAGTCGTCGGCGGCGGTCATACGGCTGTCGTTATCGAGAAGCTGGGAATCGAGCAGGACTTCACCCACATATCGACGGGTGGCGGGGCCTGTATCGAATTCCTGACCGGAAAGAAACTCCCGGCAGTCGAAGCTCTAGAACAGTCAAAAAAGATATTTGGATAATTTCCGGGCCAAAATCCAACCCCGTCTCAACCCCATTCGCTCTCATTCTTTTTTCAGCATGGCGCCGAACATCAGTTGTGAAAGAGGCTGGTGATATTTTTTCCTCAATATTCTTGCCGGGTGAATTACTTCCGGAGGCTGGATATCGACATCCGGGAAATCTGGTGTTTCGGGTTTTACTATTCTCTTGATCGTGCCCCTCCGCTTTTTCATGCTGCCGAGCACGGCAAACGAGAAGACCAGTGCGGTGAACATGAACAGACAGACCGAAAAGATTGCCGTTATCCCGAGTATCAATCCGAACCGGCTCTCCTGGATTACCCCGAACCCCCCGACCATAAACAGGGCCCAGAAGATTACGACCGCAATTCGTGTCGATTCGATCGGGCTTGCTAGAGATTTCCTGCGTTTCGATTCGTCACCGACAGGATAGGCATCGATCATCTTTCCCAGGGCAATGAGTGCGATGCTGCTTCCGATTGCAAAGATCCCGACAATTCCAAGGAGTAACAGAAGTATTTCATTCATCTCGTTCACCTGCCAACGATCTCCTATTTACTGCCGCGCTATAAAAAGTACTCCTTATGTATTATTTATGGCATACTGTACGAAATTTGGATTACTTAAGGGATATCGACAGTCTATTTATAGTATTTTAGCCAACGATAGAAGGAATGGCAGAGAAGGAACCGCTGAAACGCGGAGAGCGGGTTGCAATTTCCTACAAAATGCCTCCCAATATATACGAGAAGGTCAATAAACTCGTGTACGAGGAAAAGAAGTTCTCTACGGTCTCCGATTGTATCACGCAAGCTTTATTATCCTTCGTCGATAATCAGCACGATATGGGACAGTTCAAAGAGCTGTTCCGGGAATACCTGGCATCCGATGAAGGCCGGGAACTCATGAAAAACATGATGAAAGAAGTGCTCCTGGACGTGCTCTCCTCACAAAAAGTCGAGGTGAAAGAACACAAAGGTAATCCATAGGAAATATTATTCCACCTCATATTATAATAATTTTTTAGTGAATACTCCGCGCGGAGAAATCCGCCATGTTTTTGGTGTCGTATGCAGATCCGGATCATCGCGGTTGGCAGGATCAAGGAGAAATACCTGCAGGATGCGATAGCTGAATATGAAAAACGCCTGCGACCGTACGTGAAACTCCAGATTCTCGAGCTTCCCGAAGAAAAACGAACCGGGAACGTATCTCCTTCACAGGAAAAGATCCTCAAGGAGCAGGAAGGCGCCCGCATCCTTGCCGCCATTCTGCCGGAATCCTTTGTTGTGGCCCTCGATGTCGGAGGATCCGGATGGTCGAGCGAGGATCTTGCCCGGAATCTCAAAAACTGGGAGATTGCCGGCAGGAACTCTCTCATCATCATCATCGGCGGCGATCTTGGTCTTGGGGAGAATGTACTAGAGCGGAGCGACAAACGGCTTTCCCTCTCGCCCATGACCTTCACGCACCAGATGGCAAGGCTGTTTCTTCTCGAACAGGTCTACCGGGCCATCAAAATCAATTGTGGCGAGCCCTATCACAAGTGATCCTGTTGTAAAGCTATCCTACCTCCCGGACTAAACTATATTTTTCCTAAGCCGGATAGTACATCCGGAGTGAAATGTATGAGACTCCCGTTCTGTATCCTCGATGTGTTTGCTGAGAGAAAATATGCCGGCAACCAGCTTGCCGTAATTATCGATAAGGATGGACTTTCAGACCGCGTCATGCAGGACATCGCCCGGGAGATGCATTTCTCGGAGACCACGTTCGTCCGGCCGGAAGAGCAGCCCGACAGATCATTTGCCGTACGGATCTTTACTCCGGAACATGAAGTTCCCTTCGCGGGTCACCCGACACTGGGCACAGCGTATGTAATACGGGAGGAGTTACTCCGGAAACCTGTGCAGAAGATCGTGCTCGATCTTGCAGCCGGACATATGCCGGTCACCTTTACAGGAGTGGGCGGTGCACCGGGCATTCTCTGGATGCACCAGAATCCGCCGGTCTTCACCCGGGATTTCGATCGCACTGTGATTGCCCGGGCACTCTGCCTTCCTGCGGATGCTATCGATTCCCGGTTTCCCGTGCAGGAGGTCTCCACTGGCCTCCCCTTCATCATCGTTCCATTGGTGACCCGGGACGCGGTGACAAGAGCGAAGATCAACCGCGACGAGTATAAGGATCTCATCAGTTCCACCATCGCAAAGGCAATCTTCGTCTTCTGCAGCGAGCCGGTTCACCCGGGGAACACCCTTCACGCACGCATGTTCGCTGACTATTACGGTATACCTGAGGATCCGGCGACTGGCAGCGCTAACGGGTGCCTTGCCGGCTATCTCCTCAGGAACGAGTACTTCGGCGAGATGCCCTCCGTGATACGGGTCGAACAGGGGTATGCAGTCAACCGGCCTTCTCTTATTTATTGCAGGGCGACAAAATACGGGGACCGGATTGACGTGGATGTAGGAGGAAACGTGATCATGGTTGCAAAAGGAGAGCTTCTTTGAGCGATCGGAATATCCGGACCATATAACTCCGGAAAAGGCTCGCAAGTGTTTATTGCCATAGAGTGATACCAACACTCACCGGGGAGATGGAACGGGCGTACCTGGAATAATACACCGGGACAGCCCGCTCGCATCAATCGAAAATGACGCTCAATGATGCCCAGCAAATATTCGGACTCTTTTTCGCAATCTATTTTTTCATGATTATCGATCGATCCCACGAGATGTACAAACCATGGGATACCTACCGGGCGGCACAGGGAAAATCCCACAACATCAACCGCCTGGTCCTTGCATGGATTGTCCTTGTCATCATGCCGGTTACCCAGTTTGCGATCCTCTTTGCCCTCCTTGGATTGTTTGATGTTTCGTTCAACGCGAGCATTGCAGGAATCTCCCGAATCATTCTCGTCGGCATCAGCTCATTCTTTACCTTCGGCTATTTCCGAATCTACGAAGCGTTCCTGCATCGTTCGCCTGCCATGTTCTTCGCAGATGACGAAGGAATGGGTTCGGTTATCGAGATCCGCCCGGATTTCTGGGCGCACTTCGTTCCGGGAGCCCTTTACCTATTGGTTCCTACGCTGGTACTGCTCACAGCGCTCTATATTTAATTTACGAGATTATCCCTTCAGTGAAAGACCGGGAAAAAAGAAAAAACGGATGATTCCGGATTGCCAGACAGATCCGGCGATTACTTCTTGTGCGTGTTCCTGATGAACCATGCAATATTCTGGCCGAGCTGGACCATCGTATCCACGCCTTCTTCGTCGGTCTCGACATCGCCGGGTTTCATGCCCTTCGCATTGTTCCAGTACCGTGAACCGACCGAGAACATCCCGCTGATCCCGAAGTAGTGGTTGATCGTATCGACAGCGCAGACCGCTCCCGACCGGCGTTCGGCTGCAATACCTGCCCCGGCTTTCCGGCGGAAGAGGTCTCCGTTGGCTTTCCCGACAAAGAACGCCCGGTCCATGAACGCCTTGATCTCCGGTGTTACCCCGGCAAAATACGTGGATGTCCCGATGATGATTGCGTCGGCTTCGATCATCTTTTCGATGCAGTCGTTCACCATGTCGTTCTCCTGCACACACCGGTTGTCCAGGCTTTCGAAGCATTTGAAGCAGGCAGTGCATGGGCTGACTTTCTTCCCGCCGATCTGGATAAGTTCGGTCTTGATCCCTTCTTTTTCGATCTCGTCGAGCACGTGCCTGATCAGCAGGTACGTGTTCCCTTCCTTGTTGGGACTTCCATTAAATGCGACAACTTTCATGATTCCTCTTGGGGAAAACCCCGTCCGATAAACTATCGATAGCCAGTATATTATAGTAACCGGTTATCATATTGTTACCAAGTTACCATGAACCGGAAATTCTGTACATACCACTGCGAGATCGAAGCCGCGTTTGCCATTATGGGCGGGAAGTGGAAAGCCCGGATCCTCTGGCACATCGGGGAAGGGGAACCCCGGTTTAACGAGCTGCGGGACGTGCTCGAAAACGTCAGCCCCCGGATGCTCGCGAAGCAGTTGCGGGAACTGGAATCGGACGGGCTGGTCATCCGCACGCAGCACGCGGAGATTCCGCCCCGGGTGGAATACCGGCTGACCGCCGCTGGAAAAGCGCTGATTCCCATTCTCGAAAGTATCAGCTCGTGGGTTCTGGAATTCTGTCCCCGGGCAGCAGAGCGGATCGATCACTGCGGGGATGCGGCAGGATCGCAGGAGAAATCCTGATGAAAGAGACAACCAGTAAATATCAGTGCCCGGTCGAGGCGGCCTTCGATTTCATCGGCGGCAAGTGGAAGGCGCTGATCGTCTGGCACATCGGGACGAGAAACCGGCGGTATTCCGAGATCAAACAGGCGCTCCCGAAGATCAGCCCCCGGATCCTCTCCCGGCAACTGAAGACGCTCGAAGAGGACGGGATACTGACCCGGAAACAATACGAAGGAATCCCGCCCCGGGTCGAGTACAGCCTAACGAAAGCAGGTGTCGCGTTCCTGCCGATCCTCAACCTGACCTGCGACTGGGCGATCGATCACTATCCCGAGCACATCCCGCAGGTATTTGTGAAACTACCTGAAAAATAAGAACCGAAATAAAAGAGAGTGTTGAAGTTTAGTGCTCGATAGGGGTGGTCCAGTACAGGTTCCTCCCCGATGCCTTGAGGGGGATCCCGTATACCACACTGCACCCTTTGAGCATCCCGAGTTTCATCGCGGCGACACCGGCAGTATACATGACCCGGTTGTCCACGTTGTGGATGCTCGCGGTCTTGACCGCAGATCCGACGGCGATGCCGAGATCGGAGATCTTGAAGAGGCAGTTCGGGCCCTTGAAATCCGTTTTGTGGGATTTTGCCTTAATGCCGGCTTCTGCCATATCGCTGCAGCTGACAAACCCGCATCCCCCGCAGTTGAGGCCGATCGTTTTCTCGCCCGTAACTCCGATGAGGAGTGTCGCGTCGCTTTCCCTGACCTGGAGGCCGTTAATCCTGAAGAAGTCTACGCCGGTCTCTTTTCCGATCTGGATCATCTTCTCCGCGATCTTTTCCTGTTCCTTGCCGGTCACGATCTCGATTGCAATTGAATCGAGCCCGCAGGCTTTCGGTGCTGTCCGTGCAGCGAGCGCCATGAGCCCGGCAACGGTCTTTACTGCTTCTGTTTCTGCTGACATACCAGATCATTGGGATTCCGCTGGTAAAGAACCGGACGTTACAGGATTGTTATCATCTATCCTTCCGGTCCCCTTGTGGAGGGTCCGGATCTGCGTGTCCCGTTCCGCACGATTGGGGGTTACCCACCTCTCCCTAAGGCCAGGGCCCCCCTCCCCCCTATCCCCCAAGCGATCGGGCAGGGGGGTGGGGGGGTCGGCACCGGGATTTCAGTATCCGTTCCGGGTTCTCAGGCGAGAAATACTAAGTCCGTTTAGGATCATCAATGCCCGGACCAGCCACTTTTCAACTCACAACAGACCCCCCTCCCCATCCCCTCAGCCAAAAGGCCTACCCCCACCCCTCTTCTCTTTTCAAACAGCCACCCCCTCCCCCCATGGGGGGTACTCCGGAACTGGGTAGCGGCACGGTTTCTGCACCTTTCCGGCCGGCGCTTCGCGTGGAACATCAGACAGTACTTACGCAGTTTGGGACGTTATCAGAAATGATAAGGGGCTGCTTTTCCGCTCACATGGGGAGGGGGTACCCCCCACCCTCTTCCCACTGAGGCATCCCCCTCCCCATCGCCCGGTTTGTAAACGGGTACCCCCCCGTGGGGGGAGGGGGGTGCCGGTAAGGGTTGGAAGGTTCAGTTTACCGAAAATACTGGTTGAGAACTGTCTACATTTACTGGTTGCATTGATCCCGGGCCGGAATGCATCCGCTAAATCAGCTTATCGAGAGAATCAAACAGAAAAGTTGCTCTTTAAACCAGAAAAAAAGATTATTCGATCTTGTCCAGGATATCGCAAGTTTCCCCGGCCAGCTCTTCCTCTTCCCCGGGCTGGACCGTCTTCATGGACGGGAACATGATGACTTCCTTGATGGAGTTGTTATTCGTGAGAAGCATCACGAGCCGGTCGATACCGATCCCGACCCCGCCGGTCGGGGGCATCCCGTACCCGAGAGCGCTGATGAAATCGTAATCGATCATCTGGGCCTCGAGATCGCCGAGCCGCCGCTTCTCGTCCTGCAGCTCGAACCGCTCTTTCTGGTCGACCGGGTCGTTGAGCTCTGAGAACCCGTTCGCCACTTCCATTCCGTGGATGAAGAGCTCGAACCGCTCGGTGAAGCCTTCCTTGGTCCGGTGCCGCTTTGCAAGCGGTGAGTTTTCGACCGGGAAGTCGTAGACGAAGGTCGGCTGCATCAGTTTCTCTTCGACAAGGTTCTCGAAGAAGTAGACGAGGAACTCCCGCTGGGACTGGGGCTTGTCAGCCTCGGGGAGTTTCTGCTGCCGGGCGATGGCGCGGAGTTCGTCGACGCTCTTTGCAAAGATGTCAATGCCTGCGTATTCCTTTACGGCTTCCGACATCGGGAGCTTCTTCCACGGTTTTGCAAAGTTGAGCTGGGTCTCACCGTACGGGATCTCGTACTTCCCGTAAATCCCGTGGACGATCCCCGAGACGATATCCTCGGTAAATCCCATCATATCGTTGAAATCATGATACGCCCAGTAGATCTCGACCATCGTGAATTCGGGGTTGTGGTTGGTGTCGACTCCCTCGTTCCGGAAGTTCCTTGCAATCTCGAAGATCTTCTCAAAACCGCCGACCGCGATCCGCTTGAGATAGAGTTCGGGCGCGATCCGGAGGAAGAGTTTCTGTTCGAGGAAGTTGTGGTAGGTGGTGAACGGCCGGGCGTTCGCACCGCCGTAGACCGGCTGGAGGATAGGGGTCTCGAACTCGAGGAACCCGTTGTCATCGAGGAACCGGCGGATCATCGCGATGATCCGGCTCCGGTCCCGGAAGGTCTGCCTGCTCTCTTCGTTGACAATGAGATCAACGTAGCGCTGGCGGTACCGTTTCTCAACATCCGTAAGTCCGTGGAACTTCTCGGGAAGAGAGCAGACCGCCTTGCAGAGCAGGGTAAAGGTGTCGACCCAGATGGTTATCTCGCCGAGCTTTGTCCGGAAGACGTGGCCGGTGACCCCGATGATGTCGCCCCGTTCGATGAACTGGTTGAAGAGCTCGAACTGCTCTTCGCCGAGATCGTTCTTGCGGATATAGAGCTGGATCTTCCCTGACTCATCGCCGAGGTCAGCAAAGATGGTCTTGCCATGGTTACGTACGATATAGATCCTTCCTGCTGTCGTAACGCTCTCTGCACTCTTGTCGTGCGTGATGTCGGCGTATATTGTCTTTATCCCGGCAACGGTATCCCGGCGGTCGAATGCAGGGGGAAAGATCTCGATCCCTTTCTCTTTGAGCGTAGAGATTTTGTCGAGCCTTGTTATGTCAAATGCAACATTTTCGAGAGGGTTGGTCATTGTGAAAGCACCACGGACAAGGATGATCTGTATCGTAATAATGCGGTTCGGTGAGTAATAATCCTTTTTTAACCGCGTCGTGGCGAACGAATTGAGTGTTTCAAAAATGGGCAACCTGGATTTACCGGGGAGGGGTAATCTACGTCCGTCAGGGATTGTTACGCTTCTTCAGCACGGCAGAGGTATATTTGGCGAGACTATAGACCCCGTCGGTCGATGGGTGGACCTCGATAAAGTCTTCGAAGTCATGGACCGAGAAACCGTTCCGCATGAGAAATGCCATGTATCCCGCTATCAGCCCGCCCCCGGGTCCGGCGCTGCACATGCCGGTGATCTTACCCGTCTCCGGGTCGGCCATGATCTCTGCTAGCCCCGTACCCCCGAGAGGGACCGACCAGAACGTCCCGGGCCCGGCCGGCCCGGGCATTGCGAGCGATGCGGAATCGCAGGTATCCCCGGTACAGAAGGCGAGCTCGTTGGTCAGGTTGATAGACTGGGGGATGAACTCGTACTCCATTCTCCGGTCGATGCCGAGGATATTGTCGGCCGCGACAATCCCCTGGTGTCGGGCGACCGGAGTCAGGTATGGTGGCCCGGTGACATCCCCGCAGGCGTAGACGCCCGGAACGCTCGTTCGCATGCGGTCGTCGACAATGATCTCGCCGATCGGCCCTTTCTGTACGCCGTGTAACATCTCCGATCGCGGGACGAGCCCGGCGGTGATCAGGACATCCCGGGTGGGGATCTCTTCGGCCCGGCCTTCCGTTTTTACCTGTACTGAATTGACGTGTGTCAAGCCCCCGAAGGAACAGATGCAGCTATTCTCCCGGATATCGACGCCGTCGAGTTCCCGGATCGCGATTGCCCGGAGGTGCTTGTCCATGTTTTTCAGGAACCCGCTCCGGCTAATAATCGTGACGTTGCTCCCGAACCTGCTGAATACGTATGCAAACTCGGCTGCCATCACGCCTCCGCCGATAATTACGAGATCTTTGGGCACACAGGATAGGGAGTATATTGTATGGGGATTGTAGATTCCATCGAGATGGATACCGTCTGCGTCCGGGATCTGCGGCTGCGACCCGGTCGCTGCGATTACTGCTTCGGCATCCAGCCGTTCATCGCCGACGAAGACCTCTCTTCCGTCGAGCCGCCCGGTTTTATGATAGATGATATCGACACCGGCATCCCGTGTCTCGCGATCGAGAATAGATGCGATCTTCTGCTGGATGACATGCATCTCACTGATGACTTTGGGAAAATCGACTGTGGGTGCCGAGTCGGTGAGGCCCCTTTCATGAAAAGAGCAGGCTGAATGAACCATGCGGGCGATATCATTCAGCGCACAGACGGGCATGCAACCGACATGGAGGCACTGGCCCCCGATTCCCCCGAGCCCACCTTGTTCGATGAGGGTGACTTCCCTGTTGGCAGATGCGAGCCGGATGGATGCGATCCTGCCACCGGGCCCTCCCCCGAGAATAACGATCATGACGCACGCTCGGCAACACGGGGGAGGCGGGTTTTTCTTCCAATCAATCTGCCGGGTGTCATGGGAACCGGAATAGCGGGGATCGCCCGTGGCAATCCTCCGGTCTACTCTGCTTTGTTTTCTGGATCAGAATACTTCAACGCCTTCATCCATCGGCTCAGAGAGGAGCTCACCGGTGAATGCGTTGACTTCGACGATCTTCTTCCCCCTGATCTGCCAGACCGGGATATAGACCTGCTTTGCCTCGATCGAGATGTTCTTCTTGTCGGGCTTGAGAACTTTTTCCTCGTAGAAGATCGCGTCTCCCTTCTCCTGCTTGATCCGGACTTTCTGGGTGAGCCGGTCGATCAGCTCGGAAACCATCCTTTCCGATGCCTCTTCTTTACGGATGTGCGTGTCGACTACTTCTGCGCCGACCGGAATCTCCGACTCCTCTACCTTGCTCCCGTCAAGCTCGATCTTGATGCCGTTGATTGCGTTTATCGCACCGTAGCCTTCGGCATCGAAGGGGATCCGGCGGTCCTTGTAAACCTGCTCGCCCGAGCTGACGTAGTGGATGAGGTAATAGGGGATGAACCGCAGTTTGGCCGTCCCCTGCGTGCCTGCCGCACGGATCGCGGCCTGTTCTGACAATTTTACGGGGAAATGGGGAATCTCGATACCCGAAGTCTCCTGACTCTCGGGTGCCGATTCGGGCGACGCTGCGATGGCTGCAGCTTTCCGCACTTTGGTCGGTGTCAGGTCAAGGGCAAGTTCACGGCCGACAATATCTGCAAGGACGGCTTCGCCGGTGAACCGGACGAACTCGTTGATACCCCACTGGATGCAGTTTTCGGTGGTGATATCCTTGTCGAGAGTGAAGAGCAGTTTTTTGCAGTTCATTTCGTGTTCGTCAATCATGAGGCTGTAGTTGGTCTTGTCGAACTGGGCAATGAGATCGGCGTCATTCGAACATGCGACAAGAATGCAGATCCCTTCACGGACCGCGGAAAGATCAAGAGGTTCATCGACCTCTTCGACCTCGAAACGTGCTGCTTCAAGAATGAGTCGCATCGCATTCCTGGCTTTTTCCCGCATTTCTGGTTCCATCATATATAAATTGCCGTTGTCTTATAGAACAATTTTTCTATTGCGATGCGAGAGATACTTATAATGAATCACCCTCTCAAATTTGTCAACAATAATATTGAGGATTACGCGATCCAGGTCACGTTCGATCCGGTTGCGGGAGAGGGAAACGTTGTCTATAACCTGGCCCTCATCAAAAACGAGGATCTCGAATACGCGATATCGATACTCAAGGATGCCTACCGGGCCGGGATCAGTGTCAGCGGGCTCGTGAAGTTTTTCAAATCCGGCGAGAATGTCGGTGATTTTGTTGTGCCGAAAGGCAATACCGGGATCTGCACGATGTGCAGCATCACTTTCGACGGCCTGCTGATCCGGCGGGGAATCCCGGTCAACCCGATCGGCGGGGGTGTTGTCGAGATCGAGGACCGGACGCCGATCCGGTTCACCCATATGATAATGTACGAACACACGACGATCGATCCCCTGCAGGTCCTCATCTCGCAAAAGACAACGTCGGTGACGAACGTTATGAGAAAGGGGAGCGGCAGTATCCTTGCAAACATCCGGGAGTTCCATATGGAGGCTGAGCCGCTCGTGGGATCAGTCCTTGACGAACTGTCGAGCAGCAGTTACTCAGGAATCCTTGAGGTCGGGATGCCAAATCTTCCCCTGCTCGGTGTCCCGGTGAGCCCGCAATACGTCGCTATTGCGGCTATTGGCGGCACGAATCCTATGGCGGCGATTCGGGAGAGCGGTCGCTGGATCCAGACACGGGCGATGAAAGGGCTCATCGATGTTCAGAAGCTGGAAGAGATCCGGGACTATTGAGAGCGCTTCCATTGAATCAGAAGGTTTTCACGTCATCAATCCTGCTTTTTTGCCCATTCGATGATAAGGCTGTAATACCGCGAAAAGAACCGAACAAAGCCCTCTGACTCTGATAAAAGGGCGGCTGCATCGTCGCCTCCTGATCCTACCATCACCATAACACACCGGTTATCGATGATACAGACCCCGCCCGCGAGGATATCGGTTGCCTTGGTGAGGTCTTGGGGAAGATCGGCATGATGTTTGATATAGACCCGCATCTTTTTCGAGGTTTTACCTTCCCATTGCGGTGTTATGATCTCGACGGGAATCCTTTCCGCGACCCCTGCCAGGGCTGATTTGATCTCGTCAGAGAAAATCCCGGGGTGTGCGATGATATGGACCTCGTTATGGGCACCTTCAATGAGGTCGGCGAGCCGGCTCTGGATATTCCCGATACCGTGGATATTCCAGATCAGTTCTTCGTTGACCTGTCCGTTACTCGTTTGTTCCCGGTGAATTAAGGAAAGGGCTTTGCGGGCGTATTCTGCATCGAGCTCGATCCTTCCCGACAGCAGCGTGATGCCTTCTTCCGGGGACACAGCAGCGAACCTTTTTGGCGATGACTGGGATACGGATACGAGATTCTTTTCGATCAACTGGTCAATGACCGGGTAGACCGATGCGCGCGGGACTCCCGAGATCCCGTGGATTTCGCTTGCGGTGGCACTGATGACCTTCAACAGGGCGATATACACGAGTGCCTCGTATTTCGTAAGCCCGAGGGATTTCAGGCAGCTTATAAGCCGGGCCTGGCTCTCGGTGTGCTCATTCATTCAAGACATCACTTTATATCGTTCGATATTAAATGTTGTTATAATAATAACAACAAGTGATTGCCGATGGAATTTCGCAGATCAATACTCATTCTGATGGTACTCGCCGTTGCCTGTATCCTGCCGGTAGCGGGGATAACCACGTATCTCGGGGGCTCGCCCCAGATGTCGGCTGCAATAGCCGGCACCAATGAATTCATCGCCGGGGATGACACGACGATAAACGTTGTCGTGCAGAATAGTGGTGTGAATACCGTCAAGTACGTGACGAAAGGCACGATCGCCCGCGACGACAACCCCACTACTGCAAAGATGGTGACTGTCAGCATGTCTGCGGGAAACGCCCCCATTGTGGTGAAATCGGATCCACAGACGGTCGGGGATATCCCGACCCAGGGGATGATGACGGTCCCGATTCTCGCAAAGGTCCTCGACAACGCGAGTGTCGGAGAGTACCAGGTCCCGCTCACCATCACTTATACCTATCTCGCCTCCTCCGACCAGCCTGCTTCCGATGTTCTCGTATCGGATTACAAACAGATTACCCAGACCGTACCCTTGACAGTAAAGATCAAACCGCAGGTGAAGATTCAAGTCCTCGAAGCGGTTCCGGAAGACCTGAACGTCGGCACTGGTGGCTACCTTGACCTGAAGATCCGGAATATCGGGTCCGATGATGGGAAGAAGGCGACTGTCCAGATAATCAGGAACGGGGCAAGCCCGGTCATCCCTACGGACAGCAGTGTCTTTATCGGAGACTTCCCCCGGAACGGGACGGTCTCGGCCCGGTATAAAGTCTCGGTCTCCGCTGATGCAGGAGCCCAGACGTACCCTGTCGATATCGCGGTGACCTATGAAAACGATGAAGGGGATATCGTTACTTCTTCCTCAGAAACAGTCGGCGTCGCAGTTGGTGGAAAGATCAGCTTTGCTGTTGTCTCGGACACTGCCCGTGTCTACCCGGGATCGGATAACGTCGTCACCGTGATCTATAAAAATACGGGCGATGCGACAGTTTACCACTCCACGGCACGGTTGACCGCAGTAGCCCCCTTTACAAGCAGCGACGATACTGCATACCTCGGGGATCTCAAACCCAATGATACGGTAACCGCCAGCTACCAGCTGAGCAGTGTGAGTGGAGCGGCAGTCGGGAATTATTCCCTTGACACGCAGGTCAGGTACCGCGACGCGCTCGATAACAGCCAGGTCTCGGATACTATCAGAGTCTTGGTAGATGTTGTCCCGAAACCTGCATCAGGAGGGTTCGCACAGGTATTGCCGGCACTTATTATTATCATAGTGTTTGCCGCTGGCGCCGGGTATTATTTACTTGTAATCAGAAAGAAGAAATGATGTTCTGGTGGGATGGGGATCTGCCGAAGCCGGCGGTCCGGACAATCGAGGAGATGCGCCCCGTCCTTGCTGACCCCTCGTGCGTGTGCACGAGCGCCCTTTATTTTATGTACCGTGACCTTACCAAGTCAGATGCCGACTGGCGCTGGCTGCACAGTCACCATCTGCGGTACGACATGACCGTTATCCCGCCCGCGGATCTCTGTGGGGAGTGGGTGAAAACCAAGGGCCACTATCACCCAAAGAACCCGGCCGGGGTCGGATACCCGGAAATTTACGAAGTTATTGAAGGAGAAGCGCATTATCTTCTCCAGTCCCAGTCCCTCGACGACGTTGTTATGGTAACAGCCCGTGCAGGCGATATCGTGATAATTCCTCCGGGCTATGGTCATATCTCGATCAACCCCTCAACGGATAAGACTCTCGTCATGGCAAATATCGTTTCGACTGCGTTCGAAAGCGAGTACGGTGAGTACGAAACCCATCGGGGTGCAGCATACTACGAAATGTGTTCCGGTGAGATGCGGAAAAACAGTATGTATCCTCCTGTTCCTTCAGTCAGGTATCTCGATGCAGTGAGCGGGCGCGGGGAGCATTCGTTGTTGCACGGACCCCTGTACAGTCTTATCGGGAACCGGGACGAGCTTGCGTTTCTCAATAAACCCGAGGATTTCCTCACAGTGTTTGATGCACTGTTAAAAGGTTAGGTGCAGCAAGCCGCTTGTGTGCACTCTTTTTGACCAGGGTCAGCACTTTTTCCTCATTCGGTGTCTTCGGGCTCCAGGACTGGCTCTCGAGTGCTACTAGCGCCGCATCAATCTCGGGATAGCTGAGACCGATCTCCCGCTCATCGCTCTGGCCCTCCCATAACCCGGCTGACGGGGCTTTCCGGACAATGGCGTCCGGAACCCCTAGCTCCCGTGCGGCTTCGTAGATTCCCGATTTGTAGAGATGGACGATTGGCTGGATATCGGCTGCGTTGTCGCCGAACTTCGTGCAGTACCCGAGCATGAACTCGCTCCGGTTCGAGGTTCCGCAGACAAGCCGGTTGTCCCGGTTGGCATGATAGTAGAGGAGAGCCATCCGCACACGGGCCATCAGGTTACCGGTGAGGTACGGAGTGTCCACAAACCCGGGGGAAGTCCTGAACCCCCTGAGCATCGGATCTATGTTGATTATTTCGTGGGTCATTCCGAACTTTTCACAGAATTCAGCTGCGTCCCGGAGATCGTCCGGGTTGCTTACCGATGAAGGAAGTGAAAGCCCGAGCACCCTTTCCGGGCCGACTGCACGGCAACAGAATGCAGCGGCAACTGCCGAATCGACACCGCCACTTATGCCGATTACGATCCCGGTTGCCCCGCTGTTCCAGTATTCGAACCGGATCATCTTCTCCACTTCCCCTAACCTGCACCCCGTGTCAGCAGCCATATTCAAGACTCTTTGTTATAATAGACGAATGAACTTTTTCAATTGTTCGGTGGTTCCGACGGCAATGATGGAATCGCCTTCGAACAGGATCTCGCTCGCGTCCGGTGTAACGACAGACCGGTTCGCGCTTTCGACACCTATGATCCGGATTCCTGTCTTTTTAGCGTACCCCCCGGCACATCCCGGGTGGGACTTTGTCACTTTTTTCATTACCACCATCTTCTCGTCCGGCAGATCGACGAGGATCGTCAAAGCATTGGACAGGACAATCCGGCCGACTGTCTGGCCTCCGATGGTCGGGAGAAGTGCAACATAATCCGCTCCGGCCCGGTAGAGTTTGTCTACTGACGAAGGCTCGTTCGCCCTCGCCAGGATCCGGATCGCCGGGTTAAGGTTGCGGGCCATGAGAGTGGTGAAAACATTGACCGAATCGTCGTTCACTGCCACAATACAGAACTTCGCATGCTCGACATCAGCCTCTTTGAGGACCTCTTCGTTCTCAGCATTGCCGACAACCTGGTCCACATTCTGTTGTTTCGAGTCAACGACCCTGCAGGGGATTCCAGCTGAAGTAAGATCTTGGTATGCCGCTTTCCCCACATCGCCGAATCCTGCGATTATGGCAAAAGACCCGTTGCTCCCGTCGGCGGTGAAATTATCCCGGATTGCTGTCGCCATGCCGTCGGCAGGACCGAAGAGGAAGAGGGAGGTCGCGTCATCGACTGCGATCTTCGGGTCGGGTTCCGGCATAAATGTGCCTGACTTCCAGAGAAAGAGGGGCGCGACCCCGTATTTTTCGAGAAGGTCGAGCTCGTGAAGAGTTTTTCCCACTGCCGAGCTTCCCGGCACTACCGGGATATTGATGAGCCGGAGTTCCCGCCCCGATTGGGTATGGAGGTTGATGTTGATCCGGTCGAGTCCGGGGATGTCGGGAACGAAGTCGCCTGCGGGATTGAGAACCGCATGGCGTGCGAGGATTCGCCCGGTTGCGTGTTTCGGGGAGAGCACATAGTCGGCGCCTGCGTAGGTAAGGTAAGGATCGAACGACAGCTTGTCGACGATTGAGATAATTTTCCCTTTCGTTACCGCACGGATCCCGAGTATGATATTCGCGGTCAGCCGCTCATCCTTGGAGATGATAACATGGCTGGCATTTGCAAGATGGGACGCCTTCCAAGTGCCCGGATCGGTGTACTCGCCCCAGATGACATAGGCCCTTTTCCGGTAGCGTGTGGCGATCTCAAGGGCGACTGCCTTATCCCGCTCGATGAGCAGGATGTCATGATCAGAAATGGACAAGGAATCGATGACAGATCGGGTCAGTTCGTCGTACCCTATAACGATGGTGTGGCCTGAGAGTGTATGGGGCGTCCTTCGCGGCGGGACCGGGGCAAGGAGGGCAGTCAGGTACGGGGCTATGAGGAGTGGGACGACGATAAAGATCATAATGACGCCCGAGAGGATGATCTGGATTGAGAGCAGCATCGTGAGAGGATTTACGAACCTCGGGAGCTCTGAATTCCCCACCGTTGTCATCGACTGGACGACAAAGAGCAGGGCGTTTGCCGGAGATATGGGCCGCCCCTCGAAAACGGGATAGAATGTAAGAACGACATAGGTATAGAGGCTGATCAGCATCGTAAATGCGATGAAGTACAGAGAGATCTGGATCCTGGGCGAATTCCTGACCGCCCGCCACATCATCCGTACCCATTTATTCGGCACGGCCCTTCACCTCTTTTTGGTTTTTGTGCGATCTGCCCGGGGCTTGTCCAGCACACCGGATACCTTCGGCAAGGTGCATGAGAGAATATTTGGTCGCAGGGTGCCGGGCCGTATAGGTATCCAGCAGATCCCTGATATTCCCTGTGAATGCATCGCAGTTCTCCTCAACGCTTTCGCAGCCTTGTGTCCCGGTCGCCAGTTCCGCGTACAGCTTGACTTCAGATGAGGTTGCGGACAGGAACGGGGTCATGACCTGGATGTTACCGCATATTGTTCCGGCGTTCCAAAAATCTTCGGGTATTTCAATGAGGATATTCACCAAAGTCGAAAGTGCGGCGTCGTCAAGGCACCGGCTCGCCGCATATTTTGTTATCCCATATTCCTGCGCAACGACGGTGAGCTGCGACTGTATGCCGGGGGCAGTCATGCAATCCGTGATCTCCCCGATCTTACTACGGGATCTCATTTCCTCGCTCTCCCCGGTTCCGTACCGGTGTGTGAAGACGCAGGCGATGCCGGCCTTCCCTGCCCCTTCGCATGCGCACCGGATGCAGCTGTCATCGCGGGACCCCGGCCGCTCATCTCCGAAAATAACAGCGGTGATCTTGACGTCCCGTCGGTTTGCCACGAGGCTGGCCAGGAAATGAACGAGCGCTATGCTCTTTGAGTCCTCCTGGACAATGATGCCGATATGGTCCCCGGATTGCAGCCACCGGTGTGTCCGTATGTCACGCTTTGCTTTTGCCTCGATATCCGCGATGAAATGGTTCCTGCAGAGGTACATCCCGGAGTACGGCTGGAAAACAACTGACTCCTTCTGGCACTTTGCGCACTGCATTCGTCTCTATCCGATTAAACTCTGGAGAATTAAAGATGTTTAAGGTTGTGATGGCCTTAGAGGAGATGACACGGAACCCATGATTTTATAGTCTGCCGAATAACCACTGTAACAATTATGGCCGTCGCCGCGGACCACATCCGCACCCTGAATAAATACGAAAAAGCCATCCTTGCGGCCCTCGAGCACTGGATGAAGCGGTACGCGTGGGTACCGCTGGACCAGCTTAAAGCCACCACCAAACTCTCTGAGTCCGAAGTGAACTACCGGCTCTCCCGGCTCATGCAGTGGGGGATGGTCCGGTTCAACCCGGTGCCGTACGATGGCTACGCGCTGGTCTTCGGTGGTTATGACACTCTTGCGCTTGCCTCGCTCACCCGGAAGGGAACGATCTCGGCGCTCGGGTCGCTCATCGGCGAGGGAAAGGAATCGCTGGTGTACGAAGCCCTCGGACTCGGGCCGGTCGCCATCAAGTTTCACCGGATCGGCAGCCGCTCGTTCTCCTCCGCCCGGCTTAACCGGGACTACATGCCTGAGGAGGGACACTGCCCATGGCTCATTGCGTCTCGCCGGTCAGCAGAGCGGGAGTACGAGTGCCTCAAACTCCTTCACCCTAAGGTAAGCGTCCCTCTCCCCATCGACCAGAACCGGCACACGGTCGTCATGGCGCTGATAAACGGCACAACCCTCAACCGGTGCCGGCTGGATGCGCCGGAGGAAGTCCTCGACGAGATTCTCACGCAGGTTGGGATAGCGTACAAGGCCGGCGTTATCCATTCGGATCTCTCGGAGTACAATATCATGATGGAAGAGGGGCGCGTCGTCATTATCGACTGGCCCCAGTGGGTCGGGACGGATCACCCCAACGCGACAGTGACTCTCGAACGTGATGTTTCCAACGTCCTCACGTACTTCCGTCGGAAATACATGGTTGAATCCGAGCTTGAGGACGCATTGCGATGCGTGACCGGCTGAAGGTTTTCGGGATCGACGTAATCAAAGGGTCGGTGAGATCGAGGACCCGCCGCCCGATGTACGCGCTTGTCCGCATGGACGGGCTGGTTATCGAGAGCGAATCCGAGGTCTCGATGTTCCGGCTCTTCCGCCTGCTTGCCGAAGAGCGACCCGATATCCTCGCAGTCGACAGTCTCCAGGAAGTCTCCACCGACCAGCACGAGCTCTTTGCGTTTCTCCAGCGGCTCCCCCCGCAGACAAAACTCGTGCAGGTGACCGGCGGCGAGAGAAAAGAAACCCTCCAGAAAGTCGCAGCCCGGTACAATATCAGTTTCAACCGGTTCGACCCGTTTGCCGAGGCCCGGGCTACGGCCCAGGTCGCGTCCCTCGGTGCGGGCGCCGAAGTGATCGCGTTCGAGAACGAGAGCGAGGTTGTCGTGAGCCGGCACCGCTCCCCGGGCAAGGGTGGCTGGAGCCAGAACCGGTACGTCAGGAAGATCCACGGGGCCGTGCAGTCCAAGTGACGCGAGATCGAGATGGCCCTCGCCGCATCCGGGCTGAAATATGAGAAGAAGGAGACCCGGGCGTTCGGTGGGAGCAGCAGGGTGCTTTTCCGGGTCTTTGCTACCCGGGACCAGGTACCGGTCCAGACCTACCGGGGTGCCGATGTGCAGGTCCGCATCAGCGGCAAGCGGCTCGAGAGGATCCGTTACCGCCCGCTGTCGGCAAAACCCCGGTACCTGATCGTCGGGATCGATCCCGGGACGACGACTGCCATGGCGGCGCTCGATCTCGACGGAAACCTTCTCCACCTCCAGAGTTCCCGGCAGATGAACATGGCCAATGTTATCGAGGCGCTCTTCCGGGTCGGAAAACCCCTGGTCATTGCTTCCGATGTCCAGGAGATGCCCTTCTCAGTGGAGAAGATCCGTCGGGCGTTTTCCGCGATTGCCTACACGCCAAAACAGGATGTGAGCGTCGAGACCAAGATCGAGCTGACCGCACCCTTCCCGTACGCAAATGATCACGAGCGGGATGCCCTCTCTGCGGCACTTGATGCGTACCGGCAGTACCGGCACAAATTCCAGAACCTCTTAAAACGCATCCCTCCGGGGCACGATCTCGACGAGGTAAGGGCCCGGGTCATCCGGGGCCAGTCGCTGGAGCAGGTGCTCAGCGACATGAAGGTCCTCCCCCCGGTGCCCGTGGTCCCGGCCGCTCCCCCGGTTGTCGGGGAGAAGCATGACGAGCGGGTCCGGGTCCTCGACGGGATGGTGAAGCGGCTCCGCACGTTCGTAACCGAGCTCCAGGAAGAATTGAACGGGAAAAACTACGAGATCGGCCGGTTGCAGGGCAGGCTCAGGAAGAACCTTTCGGCAAAAGAGGCAGAGATCGCAAAAGATGCCGAAGTCGTAAAAAAGGACGCCATCATCAAGAGCCTGAAACAACGTCTCAGGAAAGAAGAACGATATAATAAGAGTCTCCTCAAGCGGATGGCCCGGATCAAGCAGTTCGCGGAACTTTCCATGGAGGGCGAGGTAGTCCCGGTAAAAGTCATGGATGCCCTGACGAAAGACGGAGTCCGCCGGCTTACGGAAGAGGTGGGGATCAATGCCGGTGATATTATTTTTGTTTCCCGAACGGGTGGGTGGGGAAAGACCGTTGTCAAAGAACTTGCGGACATTGCTGTCGGGGCGGTGATCATCTCCGCATCAGCATTATTGGAGATCGATCCCCAGATGGCCCCCGCGTTCCGGGAGTTCAATCTCCCGCTTCTTTCCGATAAGGAAGCTGGCGTTCAGGTCCGCAGAAAACAGGGGCTCGCGGGAAAAGAGTTGCTCGATTCCGCGCTCGTACGCTGGCGCGATGAGCAGGCCCTCCACGAACGGGAGAAGAAATCCGCCATGATCGAGCATATCTTCAAAGAGTATAAGAGTGAACGCGGTAAGGAGGTGCGCAGGAGTGGATGACCGGGAACTCTTAAACGTGGTAATGGATATCGTGGGACGTGAGAACTGCCTCGATGACTGTGCGGTCCTGCCCTGCGGTGACCGGGTCATGGTCGCAACCACGGACATGCTCCACCGGACAACGGACTTTGTTGACGGGATGAGCGACTGGCAGATCGGGTGGATGTCCGCCGCGGTAACGATCAGCGACATAGCAAGCATGGGCGCGGCACCGGCTTATCTCCTCATCGCGGTCGGGCTTGACGACTGGCACCACTTGTCCGGTGTGATGCAGGGAGCACAGGACTGCTGCAAAAAGTTCGGCGCGGCGGTTATTGGCGGGGACATCGACCGGCACGGGGAACTTACGGTCGTGACAACCGGGCTCGGGCTTGTCGAGAGCAAATATCTCGTGCGGCGGATGGGAGCAAAACCCGGTGATCTCGTATGCATTACCGGCACACCCGGGCAGGCTCAGGCCTATCTCGATGGTTACAAAGCGATTGAAAAGCATCTCTTCGAGCCGCAGCCGAGAGTCGCAGAGGGGCAGCTGCTCGGCAGGTCCGGGGCGAGCGCGATGATGGACGACAGTGACGGGATCGCGCTCTCGTTGTACGATCTCTCTGGGGTAAATAACTGTGGTTTCTCGATTGACTCGGCAAAGATCCCGAAGCCTGAAGGGATTACCGAAGGACCGGCCCGCGAGCTGGCGCTCTATGGTGGCGGGGATTATGAACTGATCTTCACCCTCCCGCTATCGAAACACCCGGTTAAGGGTTTAACTTATTCAGTAATTGGTTCAGTTACTGCGGAAAAAAGTGTGTTTGTCGATGGTAAGCCTCTTGAAAAGAGGGGATACCAGCACCGCTGGGAATAGAAACCACTAAACCGGGTTGCCGCACCCGGCTTAAATACGAATAAGAAGAGAAATTCAGTACGAGATAATCCGGGGCAAAACGATGGAATCGCTGGAAAGCAAACTGGAACGTCTGACACCCGAACAGCGGCGGGAGATCGAGGACTTCGTGGACTTCCTCCTGCACCGGAATGAACCCATCCCTGCACCGCAGAACGTTATGGTGCAGGCGCCGCCTTTCCTGAAAACGGTACTGCCGCCACTTACCGCATCCGAGCCGCAGGAACCCGAGATCGCGATCGCACCCGAACCAACCCGGCGCATAGTAATCCGTTCGCCCGCACCCATGGATCCACGGGAAGAGGAGCCGGAACCTGCCATCCAGGAGATTGGCAGCGACGACCCGGTCGCCGGAGAGTATCTTGATTACGGCAGGTTCGAGGAGAAGCCGACATCGCCCGCATCTGACGCGGTAAAAAGAGTGAAGGAGAAGCTCAGCACAAAACAGGAACCCGGGAAAGAAAAACAAATCCTGGACTGGATCGATTGATCTGTTTTTATATCACGTTCTGTTTTCCGGACAACAAAGCGATTCCGGTGGACCGGCAAAATATTTTTTATCGCGATCGCGGGGTGTAAGTTTGTGTGCCGCGGCACGGATAATTATCCGCCAAATGGTTGTACAACTTACACACCAATTTTTTCTACGATGTGAAATTTTGGAGCCAAAAGCGACATTTCCGGAAAAATCGCGATCGGCTGATTCCTGAAAAATTTCAATCAAAGTCAAACCCTCCCAATAATTTTTTGGGAGGGGTTCAGTCCTTGGAAATTTTTGACCAGCTGCAGGAACTGTACAATGGATCCTCAGGAAATTTTTTTGAAACAAAAGATGGGCCGGCAAATCGAACGAAAATATTCCACTCACCGAGGCTGGCAAGACCTTACGGTCTTGACTGAAACACCGGAAAAGGAAAATGGACCGGCAAAGCGAACCACGAAGGCTCTGCTCTTCGAACCCGACGTGACCTTCGGTTACGAAGAAGATTATGAAAAACGATGGACTCGACGGGATTTGAACCCGTGGCCTCTTCGTTGCAAACGAAGCGATCTACCCCTGATCTACGAGCCCTGCAATGAATTCTTGCGGTATACTATTTTTCAGCGGATTCCATATAGTTGTTACTGATCGCTGAAGTAAGTCAGAACATGGACTCAGGCGGAATCGAACCGCAAGGTTCCACCCTTCGAACCCGGCGCGACCTTTAGTCCTAAAAAATGCGATGAGAACGATGGACCCGGCGGGATTTGAACCCGCGGCCTCTACGTTGCGAACGTAGCGATCTACCCCTGATCTACGAGCCCCTGTGCGGTATACGAATTTCCTTTCGAAGGGATATAGTTGTTACTAATGAATTTTTAAAAAAAGATTAAAGGATGATCTCGATGTCGAGCTTCTCTGCCAGTTCCTTGTACCTGTTGCGGATCGTTACCTCGGTGACACCTGCCACTTCGGCGACTTCGCGCTGGGTCCGCCGCTCCCCGCCAAGGATCGAGGAGATGTAGATTGCTGCTGCCGCGACACCGGTCGGGCCCCTGCCGCTCGTGAGTTCGCGTTCCCCGGCCTGCCTAAGGATCTCGACAGCACGGCTTTGCACCTCTCCCTTGAGGGTCAGCCCCGAACAGAAACGCGGGACATAGTCGATGGGGGAGGTCGGGAGGAGCTTAAGTCCGAGTTCCCGGGAGATGAAACGGTAGGTCCTGCCGATTTCCTTTCTCGAGACACGGGACACTTCTGCGATCTCATCGAGTGTTCGCGGCACGCTGCACTGTCGGCATGCTGCATAGAGTGCTGCTGCGGCAACGCCTTCAATGCTTCTTCCCCGGATCAGGTTCTTGTCCACTGCATCACGGTATACGACCGCTGCGGTTTCACGGACGTTTCTCGGAAGACCGAGGGCAGATGCCATACGGTCAAGTTCTGAAAGTGCAAATGCAAGGTTGCGTTCAGTCGCGTTGCTGACACGGATACGCCGCTGCCACTTGCGGAGACGATAGAGCTGGGCGCGGTTCTTGGAAGAGATAGCTCGTCCATAAGAGTCCCGGTTGCGCCAGTCGATCATGGTCGAGAGACCCTTGTCGTGGATCGTAAAGGTCATCGGTGCACCGACACGCGACCGTTTCATGCGCTGGTCATGGTCGAACGCACGCCACTCGGGGCCGCGGTCGATGAAATCGTCATCGATGACAAGCCCACAGCTCTGGCATACCAGCTCTGCCCGCTCGTAATCGTGGACAAGCTGACGCCCACCACACTCGGGGCAGACGGTCTCGGTGTGGTTCTCTGCCTTTTTCTCCTGTTCTTTTACTTTCGTGCGCGACTTGAGAGCTTCTCTCTCGGTCTGGAGGATTTTTAATTTTTCAACTTCTTGCATTCGCAATCACCAGTGTTTCAGATGTGTTTTTTCGTGAGGATTGACAGTTCCGGGTATAGAGGGGCCGGCTACTTCGTGAAAAGTTTCTCGTCCGGCTTGACCGTGCAGGGTCCCTTGCAGAGCACGGCGGCGTACGGAGCTTTTACATTCCCAAAGAGATCCAGGATCTTTCCCACCGGTTTCATCCGGCGGTCGGTAATTTCACTGTACAAAGCAGGAAGCTGTGCAGCATCGCACTGGATGACGAGCATCCGGTTGCCTATGATGTGCACTGCTCTTCCAACAACTTTCACAACAACCTCGGGATTTGATGATTTAATTTAGTAATCTATATATGTGCGACACATGAGTATATAAAATTTGCGTGAAACTATAAATAGAAAATTGTGCTTTCAGATGCCGAGGAACTTCCCGACATTTAAAGATATTACCCCGTTGCACTCAGCATCGCTCAATCCGGCCCCTTTGGCGATGATAATTTTCGCGCGTTCATCCAGAATATCATGAGGTGCATGCGCATCCGAGTCCACCACAACCTGGCAACCAGCCTGCCGGGCGATCTGTGCGACGTGCCCGTTCGTCCGGTTGTGCCCTCCCCGTGAAGTGAGTTCAAGCGCCAGGCCGTTTTTCGCAGCGAGTTTTGCATCCTCAAGGGTGACGAGCCCCGGGTGGGCGAGGACATTGACGTACCTGCACCCGCAGGCAGCATGATTGGTTCCCGGGGCAACCGGCTCGACCGATGTTTCTCCATGAACTACAACTATGTCCGCTCCCTGCTCTTTTGCGAGTTTCGCAAGGTCTGCGATCTGCGAAGGCGGGACATGCGTGATCTCGACCCCGCACAGGAGATTCACGCCGAACAGTTTTGCAGATTCCCGTACTTTGAAAAGCGTTGAAAGCACGGAATCGGTATTGGATGCATCCACGTGATCGGTGATTGCGACGGTTGTATAGCCGGTCACCGCCATCCTCCGGATGAGTTCGATGGGCAGCATCTCCCCGTCAGAAAGGATCGTGTGGGTATGGAGATCGTAGAGGCCGGTCATTTTTTCACGACAATTTTCTGCGCGACTTTTTTTATGAGCGATTCCTTACTGTCCTTCCATTCGACGACAAGTCGCCCCTCCCGCCGGATCCAGTGCTCAGGGTGATGGTGCTCCTCGACCCGGTACGTGATCCCGGCTTTGTCGAGAGCCCGTTCGAGATCGGCAAGAACCGGTGCCTTGGCGCCGAGACTGCGCGGGACCCTGCGGCCTTCGGCCCTTGAGTAGGCCACGTTGAAGTAGCAGGGATAAAGGATGCGTTCACCTTCTGCCATTGCAGGATCGTTTGTGGGTCAAGGTATAAACAGTGTACGCTCGTACATTCTACCATGCATCACATCGACGTCAGGATCGAGAAGGATGTCTACGACGTCAACAACAGCCTGGCTGACAAGAACGCACAGCACCTTAAGGCCCACGGAATCCGGGCCTTCGATCTGCTGGGTGCGATCGGTTCGGGCAAGACCGCCCTGATCGAACGCCTCGTCCCGCTACTCGCAAAACGCGGCCTCCGGGCAGGCGCGATCGCCGGCGACGTGTATGGCGACGACGACTACAAGCGGATTGTCTCCCTCGGGATCCCGGCCTTTAACGCGAATACCGGCAAGGAATGCCACCTCGACGCCCACCTTGTCGAACACGCGATCGAGCACCTGCCTCTCGATGATATCGACATCCTCTTCATTGAAAATGTCGGCAACATGGTCTGCCCTACCGATTTCCGGCTCGGTGCCGAGAAACGTATCGTGATTGTGAGTTCGACCGAGGGCGACGATGTCGTGAACAAGCACCCGATGATGTTCCGCGATTCGACCATCGGCGTGATCAACAAGGTCGATCTCGCGCCATTTGTCGGTGCGAACCTCGATCGGATGCAGAAGGACATAGCCCGGTACAACCCGGGCATGCCGGTGTTCCGGACGAACCTGAAGACCGGGGACGGTATCGAGGAACTGCTCGATACCATTCTTGCATAGTGTGCGGTTCCGGAAATCCTCTGGAAGTCAGCGTGAGACGATGCTGATTCCTCTGGGCATATTTATGAGAAAATCGCCCATCAAAGAAGTACTATAAATAATTCTGAAGGGAATATATAGAGCACCATCTTCGGGTAAGCACCCGCAGAATATCTTTGGAGTGACACGAATGCTCTGGCAGAAAGAATCCATACGGAAAATAACCGGGGGCAGGCGCCGCCCGGCAGCAATGAAGAGGAGAGCAGAAGTCGGGCTTGCACCCGCAGATACCCACATCGGTGAGACCCGGAGACGCATCATCCGTACGTTCGGCGGAAACGAGAAGTCCCGTGCACTCCGTGCAAATGAGGCAAACGTAACCAACCCTGCAAATGGCGAGACGAAGAAGGTCAGGATCGAGAACGTGCAGGAAAACAGCGCGAACCCGAACTATGTCCGGCGAAATCTCCTCACCAAGGGCGCAATCATCAAGACCGAAATCGGTCGCGCCCGTATCATGAGCCGCCCGGGTCAGGATGGCGTTATCAACGCGGTGTTACTCGAATAACCAATACCAAGGGAACCCCGGATTGCCGGCCGGCCCGGGCTCCCTCTTTAATGCAGCCCTTTTTGGGTGCATTAATTCAGTAATCTTTTTTCTTTCAGAATTTCAAAGGTAAGTTATGCGAAGGATCTGTTATCGTTTCCCCCAGCGGGTGGATCTCTCGTTTGCCATGGGAATGCCCTTTAACGAGACCCTGAAATATATCGCCGGGTTCAACAACCAGGAGTCGACCAAGACGACCGGGAAAGAACTGGTCAAGGTCAAGACCAAGGTTGAAGTGGCCATTGACCGTGCGTCGTTTGGCGAGATTACCCTCGCCGATCTGAAGCCGGGTGCGATCACCGAAGCGGTGGACCTGCAGGTATCGGTGCTCGCCCTCGCTTTGCGCGGTGGCGGCAAGGTCCCGATCGCAAACGAGATCTTCTTTGTCCGGCTCACCGACAATGTGTCGAGGACGGATATCGATATCGCAAAGGAAGGAAAAGGGGAAGGCCTCGATGCTCTCGACCTGAAAAGAATTATTCTCGGGACACCGTCGTGACCATCCAGATAACTATCGCCGCCCCGTTCAGGCATTCCCGGAAAACGGAGATGCGGAAGAACGAGCTCGTCTATTACTATGCCCTCGACCGGAAATGGATGAGCACCGAGCAGGCAAATCTTCTGCTTCACCGTGCTGAAGAAGATGGTTTCCTCAAGCAGGAGAACGGGGTATTTTCACCCCGTTTCGATCTTACTGCTATTGCCATTCCCATTGGATTCAAACCGACGTCTGCGATCTTCGAGCGGGACGATCCGGTACAGGATCTCATAGGGCGGATTGCTTCGGCACGAAAGATCCAGGAGACCGATGTGGTCGCGGAAATGAACGGCATTATCAAGGACGGGTTTGATATGCACCTCCTTCCCCCGGCAGCACTCATCCTGCTTGCGAAAAAATACAACGTTCCTTTCGAAGACCTGCGGGAAGGGCTCCGGAACAGCGTAGATAAATCCTGAATTTTTTATTCCCCGTATCAATGCGGATTTGCTCTTCTTTACTCTTTAGGGAATCACAAACTATTTCGTTGTTTTCTCAAAGAGTATTGATAAATTATAATCTGGGAGATCATCTATGAGAAAACGAAGACACGATACATGGGATAAGCCCTGGGTGGCAGTGGCGGTTGTTGCGGGCGTAGTCATAGTCCTAGTCATGGCAGCGCTCTCGTTTATGGGAGGCTCCGGTACGCCGGCAGCTCAACAGCCTTCAACAACCGTCGCTGCGACACAGACCCCGAGTCCTCCGGGCCAGCCCGCAGCGACCGCAAAAGCAACAACCGCTGCTGCGAGTACTGCGGTGATAATCCCGGTCGCGACGACGGTCGATACTCCTGACAGCGGGGTTTTTGTAAAGGTAAGTTATATCGGCGGTTTTTCCGGGAAGTATGGGGTAGATGGTGTTCTTGAGTCCGCCCGTGACTCCGGTGACAAGATCTACGCCATCAACAAGACGAGCGGCAATGTCCTTGCAACATTCCAGAAAGACGACGGTTCCTCAAAGCACGAGATTTCCGTGGAGATCGTAAAAGACGGGAAGACCCTGAAATTCGGGTCGAACACCACTGCGTACGGCTTTGTCAGCCTGAGCTATTCGGTATAAATTCCTTTTTTTAAGGATTATTTTCTTAGAATTGAATAAATCGATTGAAAAAAGGTATTTTATCTTCTGCCGGCTTTTACCGCTTTCTCTTTCTTCTCGCCTTCGACCTTCGGGAAGATCTCTTCGAGGGTCTTCTCGCCGTAGGCGGTCACGCGTGCATTGATCTGGACGAAGTCGGGAGTGATCTCGCTCGACCTGATTGTCTTTCTCCTGCGCTCTCCGTCCATGACCGGGTGGAACCCGACGCCACCGGAGAGGAGGATCTTCTTCCTTCCTGCGCCTGGCAGCCCCCTGCGCGCGGTCGTCCCGGTCCGGTCCGAAGCGCCAGTGATCAGGATCTTGTACCCTGCGAGCCCGAGGGACCCTGCGTCAAATTCATCTCCAATCTTCTTTCCCACGATGGAGCCTGCAACGCCGCCCGTGGCGTCGACATTATAGGCGCGACCGGTCTTGGGATCTGATACTACGACTTTGAAATCTACCATAATGATTCTCCATATTTTTTGATCAAAAAACCCGGAATGGATTTTTTCACGTCTCCGGCAGCCGGCATTTAGAGCCTACACATGAGAAGTACCCATTTTGTTTGACCGGTACGATATTAAAGTCTCGCTAGTCCTGAGGAGTGGTTTTGTTTATTTTCCCCAGAACGGTTCGGTTTTGCGCCGCATCGCGGTAAAGTCTGCGAGGACTTCCTGTGTGCCGGGGTTCAGCGTCTTCATCATCTCGCGTTCGAGCACCTTGACGTGCCGCTCCGGGATGTCGACGAACAGATCGTCCCCAACGTTGACTTGCCGGCCGACCGTTGCACCTTCGATCGAGATTGCGATCTCAAGGCCGGCATCGGCCTCCCGGATCGTCTCCTGCCGGAGCTGCATCGACTTGAGATGGCCGACTTTCTTGCCGTCGAGCTTGATCAGCTCGACATCGTTCCGCAGTTTTCCCCCGAGGACCCGGACACCAACGACTGCCGGATTGCTCTGGCGGAAGACGCAGTCGGGGAGAAGCCGGATCTTTGCCGGCATCACAACGTGCTCGAACCGTTGTTTCTCCTGCAGGCGTTTCTGTTCGTCCCGCCATTCGAGGTACTGGTCGATGAGCTGGTAGATGACTTTTCCCTCGAAGACCTTCACCTGCGTGTACAGAGGGTTCTTGATCATCTCCGCCGCGTCAGGAAGGATTGGCGTGTTGAACGAGAGGAGGACCCGGAAGGTTGGGTTCTTGATGGTTTCAGTCTCGATGAGATCATGGCGGCTCACAGGCCCTACCTGCGCTCGCATGACGCCGATCTCCTTCCCGTCGAGCTCTTTGCAGAGCGCTTCGAGAGCACCGATCGTGTCGGCTTTGATAACGATCCCCTCTTCTGCGAGGTTGACGTGGATCTCGGTCATCTCTTTTTTAATCTTTGCCTCGATCTCGTCCCGGTTGCCCCGGATGACAAAGAACGGAGATCCTGCGATCACGCCTTCGAGGTTCGGCGCCGTAACCTTGATCCCCGATGCCGCGGCAACGGATTTTACCCGTTCGAATTTGTCCTCGATAAGAATCTCTTTCATCGGCCGGGGCTTCAGGAGAGACCGGACCTTGGTAACGATCACATCGTCCTGCGTTGCCACTGCGATCTCGTCGCCGATGGCAAGCGTCCCGTCGTACAGGATTACATCGAGCGTTGTCCCGAGTCCACGTTCCTCCTTGACTTCGAGTACCGTGCCTGCGCCTGGTCCTTCCACCGAAAGCGTGAGCTCGTCTCCCATGTACCGCTGGGCAAGCCCGATCATCACGAGAAGGAGGTCCGGAATACCTTCACCGGTATGGGCGCTCACGGGAACGATCGCGAGGTTGCGCTGGAAATCCGAGACCCGGTCAAACCGGTCGGCAGAAAATCCAAGCTCCGAGAGTTTACCCACGATCTCATAGGTCTTGTTCTCCACGTCTGTCTGGACCCGCTCGTTCTGTTTGGTGAACGTGGAAAGGAATGTCTCGTTCTCATTCTTCCGCCAGCCGTGGAGCCGGTCGATCTTGGTAGCCGCGATCACAAACGGGGTCCGGCAGTTGCGGAGGATTTGGAGTGCTTCGATTGTCTGGGGTTGGAACCCCTGGTTAATGTCGACGACAAGGATCGCCATGTCCGCGAGTGCTCCACCCCGGGCTCTCAGGGTTGTGAATGCGTGATGGCCCGGTGTATCAATGAAGAGAAGACCGGGGATATTGATTGAGCTTTTCCCCACCGTGCCGCTCATGATGCGGATTGCTTCGATGGGAACAATGGTCGCGCCGATATGCTGGGTGATCGCCCCTACCTCAGAACTCACGACCGACGAGCCCCGTATCCGGTCGAGGAGCGAGGTTTTGCCGTGGTCCACATGCCCCATGACGCAGACAATCGGTGTCCTGATCTTTGGATTTTCCGCCATAACTCCTCTCCGATCCTTTTCTGCTCCTGCACCGGGAATAAAAAACTCCCTTTTCCCTACGGCGTCAGTTCGTCTGCCGTTCTCCTTTAGTATCAGGGATTACCTTGTCAAAGAGCCAACCTGATATGTAATGGACGTCAGACCCTATTAAAAGTCACCTCACGTGCTCCCGGTATTGGCAGGTGCCTGGAACAGAGAGAAAATCCCCGCGCTCTGCATAGCCCGAATCCGGCATGCGGCCCCCGCATGGATACATTAATACGAAACCAGTGCAGATATAAAAGGGCAAATTGCCGGGGTGGGGTAGTTGGTCATCCTAGAGGATTGTGGATCCTCCGACCCGGGTTCGAATCTCGGCCCCGGCCTTATCACTAATCTTCAATGCCTATTCTCAATCAGGAGTCTGATTTGTTCGTATTTCCAAAAAACAGGTTTGTATATTGGAAAATTTGATCTTCTGTAAAATCCTTCGTGAACGGGCATTGTCCCTGCCCGGCATGAAAAGGAATCTTCCAGAATTTGATTCTGCAATCCCGATGTAAGAATTTCCGGAATGGATTGACGGAAATTCTTGCTCCCTGATAATTTGTTTGCCCGATTGTATCAATAGATCGAGGCTGGCCGGTGAGAGCTGTTGTACGTTCTGAGATAGAGACCTGTAGATATCATCGTGATTGTTTTTCGAAGATATCTGATTCCGGATAAACCGGTGTTTTATTGTCTCAAAACACAATATATAATGAATTTGCATACATATGGATCTCAATCAATCCATCACGTTCGTATGAGGATATTTTAGGATGCGATTTGTTGTTACAGGTGGAGCGGGATTTATTGGCTCCCACATTGCCGATGCACTTGCCAACCGGGGAGATGAGGTCGTTATTCTTGACAATCTTTTTTCCGGCAGGATGGAAAATATCCGGCATCTGGCGGATTCATCAAAGGTAACTTTTTTGAACGGCAGCGTCACCGACCAGGCATTTCTTTTAAAAGCCTGCAAAGATGCGGATGGCATATTTCACGAAGCAGCAATTACTTCGGTTCCGCGATCAGTGAAAGATCCTCTTGCTTCGAATGAGGCAAATGTGACCGGAACACTCAACGTCCTGGTGGCCGCCCGGAAATGCGGAATAAAAAAGATTGTCTATGCATCGTCTTCTTCAGTTTATGGAGATACCCCCACGCTCCCGAAAAAGGAGGATATGGTGCCAAACCCAAAGTCCCCGTACGCGATAACAAAAATGACCGGCGAACGTTACCTGGAGGTCTTTCACGATCTTTATGGGTTGGACACCGTATCCCTGCGATATTTTAACGTATTCGGACCCCGTCAGGATCCAAAATCCGAATATTCCGCAGTGATCCCGAAATTTATTACAAAAATCCTGCACCACGAATCACCGGTAATCTACGGAGATGGATCGCAGACCCGGGACTTTACCTACGTGAAAGACGTCGTACAGGCAAATATCAGGGCGATGGAGAGTGGTGCACAGGGTGTTTTCAATATTGCATACGGGAACCGCATCACCCTGATCAAGCTCGCACGGACGATTATGGGGGCACTTGGGGAGGATTTACCGGTCAAATATGAATCCCCGCGGGCAGGTGATATCCATGATTCTCTTGCAGATATTTCTGCGGCACAGAAAGCCTTCGGGTATGCACCGGCATATACCGTTACGACAGGTCTTGAGGAGACGATTGCATGGTACAAAAATCAGTGACGGGAAAAACAGTATGTGTTGTCGGTCTTGGTTATGTCGGTACCCCCCTTGCTGAGGCATTCGCCGAACAGATTCCGACGATCGGATTCGATATCGATCGCTGTAAAGTTGATCCGCTTGTAGCATCCGGGTCGAAAATCCGGGCGACAACCGATCCAGCCGCAATAAAAGACGCGGATTTTGTCATGATCTGCGTCCCTACACCGGTAACAAAAGCAAAGGACCCGGATCTCGGGCCGGTCAGATCGGCTACCACAACCGTCGGCAGGAACCTGAAGCAAAATGCGATTGTGGTTCTTGAGTCTACCGTATATCCCGGTGTCACCGAAGAGATCGTGATCCCCATTCTTGAGCGGGAATCGGGTCTTGTGTGCGGGAAAGATTTTTTTGTCGGTTATTCTCCCGAGCGGATCAACCCCAACGATGATGCACATACTCTCGATAAGATCACCAAGATCGTTGCCGGGATGGATGATACGACCACTGACCGGCTTGTCGATCTTTACAGCTATGTCACTAAGGTTTACCGTGCGCCGGATATCAGAACCGCGGAAGCCGCAAAGGTGATCGAGAACATCCAGCGCGACCTGAACATCGCGCTGATGAATGAGTTGTCCCTTATCTTTGGACGCATGGGCCTCGATACCCGGGCAGTGCTCGACGCAGCAGGAACCAAATGGAATTTCCACCCGTACCGCCCGGGGCTCGTAGGGGGCCACTGCATTCCGGTCGATCCGTATTATCTCGTGATGAAGGCGGAGGAGATCGGGTATCACCCGCAGGTGATTCTCGCCGGCCGGGCCATTAACGATTCCATGCCAAAACATGTAGCAGACATGGCAATCAAGGGGCTCAATGAAATGGGCGAGGTGATCAAGGGATCAAAAGTCCTGATCATGGGACTTACGTACAAGGAAGATGTGCCGGATACCCGCGAATCGCCGGTAGAGGAGATCGTGCACGAACTCAAAGAGTTCAAGGTTGACGTGTACGGATATGATCCGTTGCTTCCCGATGAAGTGATTGAGCGGTTCGGCGCAAAGCCGCTTCCCCGGCTGGATGTTAAAGTCGATGCGGTGATCATTGCAGTTGCGCATTCGCAGTTCAAGGCTATGCCGGTCGAGAAGATCCGGGGACTGATGAAGGAACATCCGGTGCTGATCGATGTGAGGGGGATGGTGGATGGTGGAGCTGATAAAGTGGGGATGTATTACCGGAAGTTGTGAGACCGGGATGAATACAAGACACATCATCGGGTTCCCTGGTGAGATTTTATTGCGGACAACCGGATGGTCAGCACAAGCAATTTCTTGCGGCCCGTGCGAAAGGGAGTGTCAGGCCTCGAAGCAGAAATGATTTGAGAGTCCGAAACGAATGATCGCGAGGTACAATAATCACTTTTGCATATACCGAGCCACCGCATGACCGGGAATCATTGCTTACCGGTACCGGCATGCCGGACAATATTTTATTCGTACTTCATTTTTCAAGGGTAGTGCCTCCCCGGGATGCGGCATGATTTCGCTATGCCTGTAATTACCAGACTATAAGTAATGCAAAAACACAATTATTAAACACATTTTATGGTTGAAAGCGGACCTATTGATTCCACACTCCCAACGCATATCATCAGCCCGCCCCGGAAGTGGGTGCCGGTTGATCTGTATGAACTCTGGGCGTACCGGGAACTGGTCACTTCGTTTACACTGCGCGATATCAAACTCCGGTATAAACAGACCGGGCTTGGAATCGCATGGGCAATTCTCCAGCCACTTCTCACGATGGTAATTTTCACGATCTTCTTTGGGGGCCTCGCAAAGATCCCATCTGATGGCGTACCCTATCCCCTTTTTGTGCTGGCAGCCCTGCTCCCCTGGACGCTCTTTGCCGAGGGACTTACAAGGTCTACGACAAGTATGGTTACCAATTCCAACATTATGACCAAGGTGTATTTCCCCCGCATGATTATGCCGCTATCCAGCATCATCTCACCACTTGTAGACTTTTTGGTATCATTTATGATACTAATCGTGATGATGATTTACTATGGTTTCGCACCGACGATCAACATTATTTTCTTACCGCTCTTTATCCTACTTGCCCTTGCAACCTCTCTCGGTGTCGGATTATGGCTTTCGGCACTCAACGTAAAGTACCGTGACTTCCAGTACACGGTTCCCTTCCTTATTCAGATCTGGATGTTTGCATCGCCCGTTGTATATGCGTCAAGCCTTGTGCCTGCATCACTGCGGGTCTGGTACGGACTCAACCCAATGGCGGGCGTTATAGAGGGGTTCCGTTGGGCGCTGCTCGGAACAGGGGCACCCAGTGCGATGGTGCTCGTTTCGGTGGGAATGGTTATTCTGCTGCTCATCACCGGAATGTTTTACTTCCGGCGGATGGAGCAGTATTATGCGGACATTGTGTGATTTATGAATTTAACGGAAATACGATGTTATGAACGATAAAAAAATCGCTATCCGTGTCAGAAATCTCGGTAAGAAATACACTCTTGGCGGACCGCAGGAAAATTACCTCACTCTCCGCGATACAATTGTCAATTCTGTGAAGGCACCATTCAAGCGATTCAACCAATCTCAACAAGATAACGGATTCTGGGCGCTGAAGGATGTGTCGTTTGATGTGGTGCAGGGCGAAGTAGTTGGAATTATCGGCAGGAATGGTGCCGGGAAATCAACGTTATTAAAAATTTTATCCCGTATAACCCCCCCGACAGAAGGGACGGTGGAATTGCATGGGCGGGTGGGCTCATTACTTGAAGTTGGAACAGGATTTCATCCTGAGATGACCGGGCGCGAGAATATTTTCCTCAATGGCTCAATCCTCGGGATGAAACGACGAGAGATTGATTTAAAACTTGATGAGATAGTCAAATTTTCTGAGATTGAGAAATTCCTTGATACACCGGTCAAACGATATTCAAGCGGAATGTATGTCCGGCTAGCATTTGCAGTGGCGGCGCATTTAGAACCGGAGATTCTTGTCGTGGATGAAGTGCTGGCAGTTGGGGATTTAGCGTTCCAGAAAAAATGTCTTGGAAAAATGCAGGATATTGCAACCGAAGGAAGAACCGTTTTTTTTGTATCGCACAATATGGGAGCGATTCAGAAATTGTGCAGTCGAACTATCCTTCTATCACAAGGACAGGTAACGGCGGATGGCGAAACATCGTCTGTCGTTCAGATCTACTTGACTTCGGGACTTTCCCAACAGGGCGAAAGGATGTGGATAAATCTTAATGCGGCGCCTGGGAATGAAATCGTACGAATGAAGGCGGTTCGTGCATTGAATAATCAAAAAATTGTGGCCTCCGAATTTTCTGTCCGTGAACCAGTATATCTTGAAATTGAATTTTCAGCATTGAAAGGAGATGTTGTTCTGAACGTGGGATTTTATTTATATGATATGGCAGGCACACTTCTTTTCACGGCTGGAGATATGCAAGCCGAAGAATGGCAAGGAAAAATACGCCCGATGGGGGAATATCGAACTCGCTGTGCAATTCCTGGAGATTTATTGAACGAAGGTCAAATCAGGGTTATGGCATATATTGTCACCGAACCGCACACTGTGCATGTTATTGAAAAGGATGCACTGGCAATCCAAATTATCGATAATCAAGAAATTGGGGGTGCAAGGGGCAATTACCCCAAGGATTGGCCGGGGGGAGCTTTTCGACCATTATTAAAATGGACCACGGAGTATATTCCGAACGTCTCGACAGATGTGAGGTAGCATAAATGGTAAGAGCAATTCAGACAATCATTCTTTGTGGGGGTCTTGGAACCCGGTTACGCGAAGAGACAGAATATCGCCCTAAGCCCATGGTCCCAATCGGAGGGAAACCAATTCTCTGGCATATTATGAAAATTTATGCTCACTTTGGATATACAGATTTTATATTGCCGCTCGGGTACAAAGGGAATATGATCAAGGAGTACTTTTATCATTACCATTTAATGAGTCAGGATGTCAGTATCCGACTCGGGAATCACCATTCTGTATCTTTTCTGCCATGCAATTCAAATGAAACCGAAGACTGGTCCATCACGCTTGCCGACACCGGTGAAAATACATTAAAAGGGGGACGGTTGAAACGTGTTGAAAAATATCTTACCGGTGACGAAGTCATGGTAACCTATGGGGACGGCGTCGCAGATATTGATATTAATAAACTTCTCGCATTCCACCGGTCGCACGGAAAGATAGCGACAGTCACGGGTGTATCTCCCGCATCCCAGTTTGGCGAATTGCATATCAATGGTAATCGTGTGGAACGCTTCAGGGAGAAGCCATCGGATTCTGATCATTATGTGTGTGGGGGATTTTATGTTTTCAACCGCGCTTTCTTTAACGGCTTAACCTCTGATGAGTCGTGTGATCTGGAAGCGGGTCCCCTTGAGGAACTATCTGCGAAAGGAGAACTTATGGTATACAAACATCCCGGAAGATGGGCATGCATGGATACTATTCGTGATATGGAATACTTGAACCGGTTATGGGATATTGATGAAGCATTCTGGAAAGTCTGGTGAGTAAAGTACATGGATTTTTCAGATGTTTATAATGGCAGAAATGTTCTCATCACAGGGGATACCGGATTTAAAGGATCTTGGCTTGCACTCTGGCTTCACAAACTTGGAGCAACCGTCACAGGCATTGGACTGGAAGCAAAAACATATCGGGATAATTATTGTATCTGCGGACTTGGATCTATCATAAACCATCATACCGCTGATATTCGCCAATATGATAAAATTCAGGAAATTTTTACTTCAACAAATCCAGATGTGGTGTTTCATTTAGCAGCTCAGCCATTGGTATCTGAATCTTACAGTTCCCCTCGGGAAACGTTTGAAATCAATACGCAAGGGACTGCCAATATCCTAGAATCCATTCGTCACACACCTTCTATTCTGGCTGGAGTGATGGTGACCAGTGACAAATGTTATGAGAACCGGGAATGGGTACATGGGTACCGGGAAACCGATCCCCTTGGAGGACATGATCCGTACAGCGCTTCAAAGGGGGCAGCAGAAATTGTCATATCTTCATATACCCGGTCTTTTTTTTCGAAAGATGGAAACCCAGTAATTTCTTCTGCACGGGCGGGCAATGTTATAGGAGGAGGGGACTGGTCAGAAAATCGTATCATCCCGGATTTTATGCGATCGCTTGAGGAAAGAAAACCCATTGATCTCAGAAATCCCGGGGCTGTCAGACCTTGGCAACATGTCCTAGAACCTCTATCCGGGTATCTTCGGTTAGGAGCAAAGATGATAAATGAGGGACATTCATTCAGTGGTGCCTGGAACTTCGGACCTTTGTATCGGAATAATCTTACCGTTGAAGAACTGATACGGAAATTTATTGTTAAGGGAAATCAGGGAGAGATGAAAATTCCGGATAAATGTGAAAATTTCCATGAAGCCGGGTTTCTCAGTCTCGATATCTCCAAGGCAATTCATCAACTTGGTTGGCATCCTGTTCTGGATATCGATACGATGATCCAGTTTACTCTTGACGAGTACAAAATCAAAAATTTAACTCCCGACACGATTTTCAACCAACGCTGTGCCCATATTGATGAATATATGAACCTTCAAAAAATGGTATGAAGAATGAAACTCTGTCGGTCTTGCGGTTCACCACTACCAAAACCATTTTTGGATCTGGGAAATTCTCCCCTTTCAAATGGATATCTTTCAGAAAAAAACATCCATGTGATGGAACCGTATTATCCCCTTGAGATCTATTATTGTCCGCATTGTTCTCTGGTTCAACTGGATGAGTTTGAGAAGCCGGAACAGATCTTTTCATCGGACTATGCCTATTTTTCTTCGTATTCTTCAAGTTGGTTAGCGCATTGCAAAGCATATGTTGAGATGATGGTGAAGAGGTTCGGATACAATAAAGATTCTTTCGTAATGGAGGTTGCAAGCAACGATGGTTACCTTCTTCAGTATTTTAAGGAGCATCAAGTTCCGGTAAAAGGTGTGGAACCTGCAAAAAATACGGCGGAGCTTGCAATCGCAAAGGATATCCCGACAGATATCACTTTTTTTAATACCATTTATGCAAAGAATATGAATTCCCGGAATTGCCTGGCAGATTTAATCATTGGTAATAATGTTCTTGCGCATAATCCAAACTTAAATGATTTTGTTGAAGGGTTACGTATTGCCCTGAAGCCCCATGGGATTATAACGATGGAATTTCCTCACATTCTCCAACTTTTAGAGAATAACCAGTTCGATACAATCTACCAGGAACATTACTCCTATTTATCCCTGCATTCGGTACGATATCTCTTCAATGCCCACCATCTCGATATTTTTGATGTTGAAGAACTTCCCACGCATGGTGGATCACTGAGGATTTATGCAAAACACATTGAAGATCCAACAAATAAAATATCGTCTTCTGTTTCAGAAATGCTGGATAAAGAGGAAGAAGCCGGGTTACTTGTTCCGGCCACTTATGAAAAATTCCGCAAGAATGTTGAGGCTACAAAGAGAGCATTGCTCGAATGCATCATCTCTGCAAAAAATGCGGGGAAAACTATTGTAGGGTATGGTGCGCCTGCGAAGGGAAATACACTCTTGAATTACTGTGGGATCAGGGCCGACCTCCTTGATTATACAGTTGACGCAAATCCTCACAAGCAGAACTTATTCCTGCCGGGTACCCACATCCCTATCAAACATCCCAACCAAATACGAATTGACAAACCGGAGTACATTCTCATCCTTCCGTGGAATATCAAGGAAGAGATCATGGAACAGCTCTCCTTTGTCCACAAGTGGGGAGGGAAATTTATTATCCCGATTCCTCGTGTAGAGGTGATCGATGTATGATCTTTACTGAGACAAAGATCAAGGGTATGTATATCATCGAGCCAGAACTTCTGGCCGATGAACGGGGATTTTTTGCACGGTCATTCTGCAAAGATGAATTCCGGAACCATGGGCTTGAAACAGATATTGTCCAGTGTAATATTTCCTACAACCAAAAAAAAGGGACACTCCGGGGGATGCATTACCAAGTGCAGCCTCACGAAGAGGCAAAGGTTGTCAGTTGCATGAAAGGCGCCATCTATGATGTCGCTCTTGATCTCAGAGAGAAATCTAAAACATTTTGTCAATGGATTGCAACTGAAATCAATGATCAAAATTACAAAATGATATACATACCAAAAGGATGTGCTCACGGTTTTCAGACGCTTGAAGATGATTGCGTCGTGTATTACCAGATGGGTGAGTTCTATCATCCTGAATGTGCCCGGGGTGTGCGATGGAATGATCCGACAATAGGGATTATCTGGCCGAAAAGTGGAAGGATTATTTCAGAAAAAGACAATCTGTTACCAAATTTAAAAATAAATAAATAAGTGAGTGATCTCCAATGGAACAAATTCCTGTATTTAAACCAACCGTGGGTAAAGAAGAATTGAATGCATGTAAAGAAGTATTGGATATTGGTTGGTTAGGAATGGGAAAGAATGTCGGAGAATTTGAAAACAAAATTAAACAATATCTACATGCTAATGACAGGCATGTCGCTGCTGTAAGCACGGGTCATGCAGCACTTCATTTAGGGCTTCTTATTGCAGGTGTAAAGAAAGGGGATGAAGTAATTACTCCTGCATTCAATAACATCGCGGATTTTCAAGCAATATTAGCAATTGGAGCAAAACCGGTTTTTTGTGATATCGATAACGAGACATTATGTATAGATTTTGATAAAGCCGAAAAAATGATCTCTAAAAAAACCAAAGCATGTATTGTTATGGATTATGATTGTTGTTTGTGCGATCATGACCGTGCAGCCGAGTTTGCAGAAAAATTTAATATCAGGATCATTCACGACGCTGCCCATTCATTTGGTTCGAAATATAAGGGAAAAATGATCGGTAGTTTTTCTGATATTTGCATGTTCAGTTTTGATCCGGTTAAAACACTTACCTGTTTGGATGGTGGAGCATTGATCGTCAAAACTGAAGAAGAATTAAGGGATATCCAGGAAATGAGATTAGTTGGAATGACCCAACCCACAAATATCATGTATAACAACGAAAGAGCCTGGACCTATGATGTAAAACAACTGGGATTCAGATACCATATGGGGAATCTCCACGCCGCGATAGGTCTTGCACAATTAAAAAAGATTGACCGGATTTCCGAAACCCGGCAGGCTGCTTGCAAATATTATAATAAAATGTTAAGGGGTATTCCAGAAGTTCGGATACCTGAAACAAACTTCAAGGATATTACCCCATTTTTGTATTATATCAGGGTCCCCTGTGAGAGAAGAGATGCATTACGGGAATATCTATTTAAGAACGGCGTCGATAATGGAATTCATTGGCAACCGGGTCATTGGTTTACTTTATTAAAAAAGTGTAAAAAAGATGATCTTGCAATCACAGATAAAGTCGGGAAAGAAATTCTATCATTGCCGCTTCATTCATTCATGACGACAAAAACTATTGATCACATTTCAAGAATGGTACAAAATTTTTTTAGGAAGTAATATGAAAAACAATTCCGCTATTTTTTTGGGTTCAAAACCCGGTTCGGTTATTGCATTATCAATTTTACTTGAAAGATCATGGGACGTAAAATGTGTCGTCACAACTCCAAAATATGATTACTCCTGGATTAACGGAATCGATCTTGAACAATATGCGATTTCACAGGGGATTGAAGTATTCCATGATCAAAAAGAACTTAAAAATGAATCCACGGTAGATTTTGTAATTAGTTATATGTACAGAAATTTGGTTATTGAACCCGTAAGAAAATTAGCTCGAAGGGGGGCGATTAATTTCCATGCAGGGCCGCTTCCAAAATTTGGAGGATGGGCATTTTATAATGTCGCAATTTTGGAAAATGTAAAAAAATACGGTTGTACATGTCACTACATGGATTCTGGATTTGATACAGGCCCTCTTTTCAAAGTTAGAGAATTCAAAATAAATCCTTCTTTGGAAACTGCAGTCAGTTTAGAACGAAAAACCCAAGAAGAAATGATCAAATTATTCCATGACTTTTGTATTATCTCTGAAACTAAGGACAAACTTCCTGTCAATAATCAAGAAAAAAGTGAATTTCGATATATGGACAAAGAAGAATTCGAAAAAATGAAACAGATTCCAGATTATGCAGATGAAGAAACGATAGATCGTTATGCTCGAGCATTTTGGTATCCTCCATATGAGTGTGCATTCATAAGAAAAGGTGAAATAAAAATTGAAGTTGTACCAAAATGTGTAAAAAATAATCTTGCATCACTGATCCATTTGAATGATCTTGATTCGCTTAAACAAATTTCAAAAGAATTGGGCTATAGAAAATGTAATTTTGACAGAAAATAATAAAAATCAAGTTAAAATTGATTCTTTAGAGAGAAAAAAATAATGTCATCAAACCGCACAGAAGTGAAATATGATCATAATGGATTCCACTTTAATGGTTGAATTTGCTGTGTAGGGAAAATACGGCAGATCGAGGGTGCAAATTATGTTTGTGAAAACATTAAAAAATGTCTGTAATCGATTTATAAATATTCTTCATGAAGCCGAGGATGAAGGAAGAGGAGTATTTACTAAAAATTATTTTAAAAATGACCATATTCAGATTGGTGAATATTCCTACGGTCGTCCCCAGATCCTCAACCATTCCAATCGATACACGCTTACCATAGGAAAATTTTGTTCAATAGCATCAAATGTTATGATTATGATCGATGGAAATCATCGGACCGATTTCATTACTACCTATCCCCTGGATTATTTTGTTGAGGGAGTCGAGCGCAACCCAAATACTTATTCCTTGAAGGGAGATGTAAATATCGGGAATGATGTCTGGATCGGTTATGGCGTAACAATCCTGCCCGGAGTGAAAATCGGTGATGGAGCGGTGATCGCAGCCGGTTCAGTTGTCACAAAAGATATCGGAGATTACGAGATTGTGGGGGGGGTTCCTGCACATCATATTAGCTATCGTTTCACAGAAGAACAAATAAAATCCTTAAAGGAAATCAAATGGTGGAACTGGTCGATCGATGAAGTGAAGAAAAATGCTCTTTTGTTACAATCATCAAATATCGAAAAATTTATTGCAACTTTTTCTGGCAAGAGGAATGAAATGGTCTGAAAGGAAGAAAATTTCCCTAACTTTCAAGATAACCTCTCTAATGAGACAGCGTGCTGAATTTCATTTTTTGTGAAAATCAAATGGATGAATCCCCTTTAAGAAAAATATTACAAACCCTTAAAAATTTCATCAATCATATTTAATCCGTGGGTTGGAGAACAGAATATATGACCAATGTTCAAATATCCAAAGTGCTCTTGACGGTTATTATTCCTACAAAAAATAGATCTGCTTTCCTCAGGCGATTATTGATTTATTATGCTGCCACAGGATTTGATTATAAAATTATTATTGCAGATTCGAGTGAGAAATCCCATTTAGATCATAATATCGAGACAATAAATACTGTGAATTCAAAATTAGACATTTCGCACGAATTCTACGAAGATACTATTGTCTTTAAAGAAAAAATATTCCAATCATTATTTCGTATCAATACACCATACGTTGTCATAGGAGCAGACGATGATTTTTTCGTACCGAATACGATTGAACTGGCCATTAATTTTTTGGAAAATAATCCAGACTATTCAATGATTAGTGGTGAGCCCCTGATATTTTATTTAGATTCCTCTAAAAGTCATGGTAGAATCCAATTTCTCGGTGGGTATCCTCAAAATTCTATAGAAGATGACGACCCGTGCTCCCGATTAACAAAACATCTTTCGAATGTTACTTCAACCTGGTATTCGATCTATAGAACGAAACAACTCATGGAATATTGGAAGATTATGAGATTATCCAATTTTGATACCATTTTTATAGAGTTGGTTCCTTCCTGTCTATCAATGATTCAGGGAAAATTCAAAAAATTAGATAATTTATACATGGTTCGCCAGTATAATGCACCCAGAGAATATTCTCTTATTGGTTCAAAAATCGAATGGGCTTCAGATCCGTCATTCGAATCACAATTTATTTTATTTCGGGAAAAATTATGCGAATCTTTGCTTTTGAAATGTAAAATTGATATGAATACTGCAAAAAAAATGGTCAATAAATCTTTTTTACTATTTATGTTACCCACGATCTGTGGTGAATATAAGAAGGAATTGAAAGAATCCCAAATCCAAAAAAGAGATCCTATTTCAACGATTTCTTTTTTGATTACAAATCATAATATCATAAATAAACTTCAATATTTAAAAGTTCATTCTGGACTTGATTGGCTGATAAATAAATATCGAATATATAAACTATGTCGAAGATCATCACGGTTCTATCATGACCTGAAACCAATAATTGAAAGTATTGAAGATGAGAGATCGGTTGAAGCTGACGAATAACTTCTTTTCTAAATATTACCCTTCCTAGAATTATCCCCCAGGAAAAAGAGATCTTTATTGTATTTTGGTAATTCTTTATTCATCTTAATTTGAAAGAAGGACCTAATTTACCTTAATAATCCTGTTCCTGATTTGAATCTCAAAATTTTGAATATTATTGCATATAACGAAGATTAACGGAACGACCAAAAAAAGAATGAATAATTCGTTTACCTGAGGAGAGAGTCCTAATGTAATCGAAATTGTACTTCCCAATTGTAGAAGTACCGGATGAAACAGATAAACACAATACGCAGCCGTTGAAACATAAATGATAATGAAACTGAATTTTGTAATGATTTGACTTAAGATTTTTTTCTTCAGTAGTTGGACTGTTAAAATACAGAAAACAATTACGGTCAGATTTGATAAGATATAACTGATAATAATACTCAGATCAAACGATATAATATTTCTAAGATACAGTTTGTTGATCAGGAAAACAAATACTATACTGCAAAAAAGACCGATCCACATTAATTCCTTATCTTTCGAGAATGGATTATCTAATAATTTTTCATTATATACAATAACACCGCCGACGAACATTAAAAAGAAAATGAAAAACCTGTCATCAATCAAGTTAAAAAAAATTCGCATTAAACCGAATATTCCCATAATAAGGAATGAGAATAACAAAAATTGTACATCATTCTTCGCCGTTTTTCTAATCAGCGGATATAGGAAATAACACAATACTATAAAACCGATGTACCAAAAAATTCCAAATGCAGGATTAGTTAATATCTGCAAACCTAAAAAATTAATTAAAATTAAAAATGGCATCACCATTGTATTCAAATCTGCAGATAGGTTCAGGATATTTAAAAAGTTGATATAGACAAAAAGATACAGTATGTAACTTACTAGTGCAATCCAATAGAGTGGATAGATCCGGACTATTCTTTTTGTATAAAATTTTCTGATATCTTGAACCGAGAAAAAATTTGTATTATTGTATGAAATGAGGTAGCCACTAATGAAACTGAATATACCAAGTCCTATTATAGAGAACAGTTCGGAAAAATTTCCCCAAATCCGACTATTTGGGATAAAATAATGCAAATGGCAAAAAATTATTGAAATAATTGCAACAGATCTTAAAAAATCGAATTCGATAAATTTATTCTTTATGTTTCCCACTCTCTTAACACTTATATTATTTCTTTCATCCTGATTAGGTTTTTTGATTAAACTTAGTACTTCTCTAAATTTTCCTCCATAAATATTGGATGGTCTTCAATCAATATCAAATACCGATCAACCGAGAATTCGAAGAACCGGGATAAATGTAATCGGTTTAATTTTTTTTTACAAGTTCCTTCCCAAACCGAAGAGTCGGAAGAGATAAAAACGGAACAAATCTTCAGCAATCATTCTGAACCGTTGTCTTATCCGAGAGAAGAACATCTATTGATTCAAAAATCGAATGGGTTTCCATCGTGTCATACGAATTACAATTTATTTTATTCCGAGAAAAACTATGTAAATATTTACTCTTGAAACGCAATAAGTCCATGAACAAAGCAAAAAAATTGTCAATAAATCGTTTTTATTATTTATTATACCCCATTTATGGTAAATATTAACAGAAAATGAAAAAATTCAAAATCCGAAAAATGATGTAATTTCAACTATTTCTTTGTCAATCACAGCAACGAATGCAATAAACAAACTACAAGGTTTAAAAGTTCGTTCTGGACTTAATTGGCTACTAAATATCGCATACATAAATTGTGTCGAAGATCATTATCTTTCTATCACGATTTGAAACCTATAATAGTAAGTATTGAAGATAAGAGATTGGTTGAGTAGATTACACTTTTTTTAATTTTTTACAAATGTAAATTATTTGATTCGTTTTTAAAAAGAATGTGAGGAAATAAAATAATAAAAATTGAAGAGAGATTGCATATTTCAACGATCGGGCTAAATTTTTCCTTCCCTGCACCAGTTGGCCATCCAAAACCTGAAAATAACCCAAGACCGATAAATGTACGGCATACAATTTAGGGCAAAGTATCTTTAAATCATTGCCATACTCCTGTATATATACTAACTCAACAAGGATTAATCTCTTAAGGTTGGGTAAACAACTCGAGTTACACATTCTTTGACCATGTTCCCGGTGAGCGATTAAAACCGTCTTCGGTATATAATAGCCAACGTTTTGCTTATGCAATTGCAGCCACAGCAATCCTTCATTTCCCCACAACCGTTCATCGAACCGGGCAGAGCCGACAGCTTCGCGATTTAAAATTAATCCGTAATCTCCCTGCAATTTTCCACACAGGAGATCCTGGTAAGTAACATATTTCTCATTATTTCTGTAGCCGATACCACTAAATTTTCCACTTTCTGCATCGATTGCATCAAAATAAAAAAAATATATATGTTCACTATCCCATTCAAGTATGTCATGAGCAATAACTGAAAGGGCATCAGGAACCAGTTCGTCATCATCATCAAGGAAAAAAATGTATTTCCCCTCTGCCAGATCAAATCCCCGGTTTTTAGCTCCTAATACGCCCTTATTAATTGGTTCAATATAATATCGTATTCTTTTATCATCAAATCCACTTATGATCTGAGATGTATTATCCGTTGATCCATCGTCAATAATAATCAGCTCAAAATTCGTATATGGTTGGTTTAGAACACTGTTTATGGCTCTGGGCAGTAAATGGGCTCGATTAAATGTAGTGACAATTATTGAAAAAAATGTAGGCTGATCCACTATGTTTATTTATTTCCCTCTCCATTTTAATATATCGAGAATTTACATGGTTTTTCCAATCAATCCGAGATATATTAGGTCAATTCAAAGCATATTTCAGGAAACGAAATTAATTTTTTGGTTCCGGGAAGATCTTCATATGGATGACTGAATTTAATATTGTATAATATTTTCAGGTAAAATTGTATGGATGTTAAGGACTTATATGAAAAACAGCATTGGGATGACCACTATACAGAATGCCAAAACAAAATACAACAAAATTGGGTCCCGAATGATTATAATTCATTTGTAATTGAACACATCCTCTTAGATGCAATAAACCTTCATCATCCGAAGACCATTCTGGAAATTGGTTGCGGCGATTCTACGTGGCTTCCGTATTTGGCAAAACGAACAAATGCGCACATTACCGGAATAGATTATTCTGAAGAAGGTTGTAGACTGGCTCGACAACGCCTTGAATATGAGGGAGTTTCTGGAAAAATTATTTGCGGAAATATATTTAATTTGGATCCAGCAACTATTGGAAAATATGATTTCGTTTATTCTCTTGGTGTAGTTGAACACTATTCTGAAATTCGAATAATCCTTGAAAAAGCACTCCAATTTGTCGAAAAGGGAGGAATTTTATTTACTGAGGTTCCAAATCTTAAATATTCAATTTATACACTGATGTTTTGGGCATATCAACCGGAATTACTTGCAAAACATAATCGGCTTTCTAAGAATCAGCTCAAGGATGCATATCAATTACTTGACTTAAGCGACATTAACGTAAAATATGCAGGCCTGTTTACACTCACTCTTGTTGCGTGGGG
>Ga0187810_10000012_pt1 | contig 93788 bp, 107 predicted proteins | sample NC_wetland_sal_i_9_FD_132963 | JGI IMG/M metagenome (GOLD analysis project Ga0187810, IMG submission 132963) | Wetland sediment microbial communities from Neuse River Estuary, North Carolina, USA - ASW_5 | ecosystem: Environmental > Aquatic > Freshwater > Wetlands > Sediment | place: USA...
TGAGGTTGTGCTGGCGGGCACCTTTGATGATGATGTCTTTCATTTTACGTAGGGTACCGGATGATTCCGGCATTTAAAGAAGTGAGGGATGGGGTAAGTGAAAATGTTCCTTGCATAAGATCAATCGTCAGAATGCCTGAATGATACCGGAAAGTCTCTCATCCATTCTGCCGGCGAAGAGCACGATCGAGAGATTCCTGTACGTACCGCATGTTCTCAATCTCTGCCGGGTCGTGCATCCTCTTCTCCATCTCGGGCCAGCCAAGCTCTTCTGTCCGCTCGTGAACCCACCAGAAGTTGCCCCATGGATCGCAAATCCGTCCGACCTTTTCTCCGAAGAAGAGCGGTGTCACGTTCGTAATCACACGAGCCCCGGCCACGCCTGCCTTCTTTATGACCGCTTCGGCATCTTCCACATACACCCGCAGGAATGCCGGTGTCTCGGGCCAACCAGCCCGGCGATCGAAGAGGAGGATTACGGAGTCCCCGAGCTGCACTTCAACATGATCAATTGATCCACCGGCATTCAGGATACGACTGCCTTCCTTCTCTTTTCCATGAAAAGTATTCTCAATAAATGCAACAAGGCCAGCTGCATCTTTCGCGATAATCCATGGAGTGACAGTATGGTAACCGTCCGGAACGACAGCGGGTTTTCTCGTCATGGTTTCACGTATGGTGATCAATGTTTTCAGATAAAATCCTGTTTCTGGTCCACCGGCCCTTATCAGTGCCCCCGGTTCCGGCAATTCACGTATTATACGGTCTGGAGCTGGAGGGGTTCAGCTGTGGACCCGGCAAGTTGGACACTGGCGGAACTGACATTGTCCCATTCGTCTTTTGATACCCTGATACTGTAACTTTCATTAAGACACCATCCGGTTGTATTAACGGTAAAATTCCAGGAGTTATTCCCTGCGGCAGGGATCACCGAAACATTATCAGAAAACTGTACCGAAGAGCAATCTCCGCAAACTGAATCTGGATAGGATGATCGTTCTCCGGGAGGAATGAAGGGGCACGGATGAAGATCTGTTCCTCTGCTCACCAGAATGTGAGAACCCGCCGGGAGATTTGTTGTCCCCGTCAGGTAGAAACTGTCGCCGAAATGATGTTTCCCGATCGGGTCCATGCGAATCCACAACCACGGGAGGGGATCTTTTCCCATAACTGCAAAATCCGTACTGGCGTTAACACCTTGACGATGGACAACAGCACTGTACATTCCCGGCTTTATCGGAAAGCCATTATAATCTGTTGAAACATCCACATTGTAAAAAAATGTGTTTACCGGGCTCGAATTCTGTACCGGTACGACAACATTTCCGATTAACGCCGGTTCCTCTGCCCCCGAACTGAAATCCTTTCGATACGTCTGGATAAAGATGAGCGAATCTACGGGAAGGTTCGTTTCCCCGGCAATAGTGAATACTAATTTGTTGGAATCTGAACGGGGCTCGATCTGGAAATCCTGGATATGATGAAGCTCTATCCAGTGGGATGGATCGGGGGGATATTGGTTGGTGATAACCACTGGAGGTTGCGGATGATTGACCCCCGGATGGACTTGATAGGCTGAACTAACGGATCCAGGCGTTGGTGATGAGACAGGTGTCACCGGTGTTGAAGGTGCAGGTGAAATGCAACCGGAAAAAAGGAGAACTATGACGAGAAAAAAAACAATGGTAAAATTTTTCATGGTATTCTGCCCATTGAAACAATAAGGAATATTTAATAAAAAAGGCTTTTGAAATTTTATCCGCACCCGGATCCTGAGATAAGCATGCCAATCTCAATGCCTCGATATCGGGGAAATCACAATGGCCCCAGTACCGATCCGGTTCCGGGCCCGCCAATCGAAAAGAGCCCGGCACCGCTCCACATGCATGACCCTGCTCCGCCCGTCCAACATCACGCTCCAATAAATCCTGCAATCTCCGCCCATACTGCCTCCGGATTCTCTTCCGGAGTAAAGTGTCCGCTACCGGGGATGCGTGCACTCGTGACAGAATGGATCCCCACCGCATGGAAGCCGTTGACGTACTCCTCCATCTCGCCACCCTCAAACTCGCCACGCAGGTACAGCAGGGGCACATCAATTTTTGCCGTATTCTTACGATTGATCTCGGCGTCTTTGCCGAATGCACGGTACCACTCAAAACCGGCATGCAATGCTTCAGCTGATCCATACGCAGACACATAATGATCACGTGCCGGAGCATCAATGGCTGAATGGTCTTTCGTCAGGATATCAAAGAAATAATCGAAGTATACCCGCTGGTTCCCCATCACCAGGGCTTCGGGCAGCTCAGGTATGTTATGGAAAGCAAAGTGCCAGATATAGGGATTGGCCAGAACTTTTGACCAGGGTTCAACGCCCGGAATAACTGAACTCATAAGAACAGCGGCCCTGATTTCAGAAGAATACTTCCGGAGGTACGCATACGCAACCATTGCACCGGCGTCGTGGCCGACAATAGTGGGATTCTTAAGGCCCAGGGTTTGGAAAGCGTGATGGATGGTCTCCGCGATCGCGGCCTTTTCACCACCCGGCCCTGCTCCAGGGGATTCTCCGATTCCCGGCAAATCGAGCGCAACAATGTGGTGTGTCCTGCCCGCTTGTTCAATAATCCACCGCCACTCCGTCCAATCCTCCGGCCAGCCGTGAAGAAAGATTACGCTGTCAGAGTGATCCTGCCCCGCTTCAACAATGTGGAGAGAGCAATCTCCGACGGTAATGTTTTTATGGGTTAATTCAGGTTTTGTCATATCCGTTCTCCGGGTAAAGGCATCATTCCCCTGAATAACAACAGGGACCGATCATCACAGACGGGTGGTGTGTATTGGGGGTCAGCTTCGCAATTGATAAACGTACGGATTATCCGGTCGGAAAAAGGAATTGCTGTAGGGGGAAATATTGCTAACACAATCCACTTCGTACTCATGAACCCATTCCTTACCGGCCTATTCTCAGCCCTCATTCACAACGCTTGCCCGAAATAGGAATATTCCCGCTCCCAAAACCCCCCTTCCTTTCCCCGGACCCATGCTGCACCCCTCACGACCCTGACTTTTGCCACCCATAAGCGTATAATAGCGTTTTTAAAACGCGAAGGATAATGCCCCGTTTGGCCGGAATCGCAAGGAAAACGGTTCGTCCAAAAATGTGTGTAAAAGTGCACCGTTTTTTGCAGGAAAGTGCCGGAAAATGGCAAAACAGAGCCCGTACAGGGCCCGGATTGCCCTTTCGGAGATCCCCTCCGGAGGGGTGCTAAAAAATGGATTATTCCCAGTCTTCCAGCGAAGACCCATGCTCTTCTGCCCCGTCCACCGGGACATCGGACAGATCCACGGTCCTCACCGGAATGGATTCGCACGGGATGTACATCCCATCTGCCCGTACCTCCAGGATGGAGTCGTGCCGGATCAGGAAGTACTGCCATGTCCCAGCCGGTGAGCGAACCCAGAATTCCCGTGCGGTCACGCTTGTCAGGGCCACGCGGTGAAGGTTCGCGATCTCGCGCTGGTACTTGCAGAAGACTTCGAGCGCGTACGTGGAGGAACTCTGCGAGCGTTTCACTTTCACGTACACAACCCGGTCCGGCTCGTTGATGATGAAGTCGAACGCACAACCACGTTTGCTGATCAGTTCCTCCACGTCCCCGCGCCGGCCGGCAATGTCTTTTGCTTCATCGATTGCTTTGCGCGGACGCCGGCCCTTGGTCATCGGGCACTTCCTGATGTCGCCCGGTCCTCTTCGAGATCCTCAACACGGTAACCGATGTCGTTGATCCGGTTGAAGATCGCTTCGTTCATCCGGTCCTGCCGCTCCATTAATGAGCAAACCAGGTCCTTTACCGCGGCCTCGAACTTCACGTACGGGATCTCGGGATCATCCCCATAGATGTCCATCGTGGTCCGGCGCCGGAGTACGCTCTTCGGAGTCAACGGCCGGGAAATACTCAATCCCCTCAGTGCTGTAGCCCGCTCAACGAGCCGCGGTGCCGGACTTTTTCGCGGGGTGATTCGTTTTTCCTGTTCCCCGGATTCCGGGCCGGTTCCCGATTCACCGGAAGCTGACGGGCCCGGATTTTTGGTTTCGTTTACTGAATTTTCACTCATGATTCATTACCTCCTTTTTGTTCGATTGCTGTCATCGGGGCCCCTTTGACATCCAAATCCTTGGATATGTTATATAAAAGCCTTGCCTGAATACATTTCAAAACGGGAAAACGGTGGGTTTTGCATGAGTTACAGAGCGATCAGAAAACAATGCGAGCGATTTTCTGTGCGCAAAAATGGGAACTGAATTTGATTGACACGACGAATCCTTTCATGACTTTGCGGGACTGCGAAAAAAACGAAGATGCACCGAGACGCGATCATGGTGATGGGATCGGTTGTCATGGGCACGCACGCGGGTGGCGGACCCCGGCCCCGTTTGCGGACGCAATCTCAAAAAAAGATTACTGGGTGGGAACCATTTCCATCGGGCTGGATACTATGCTGTTGAACGTTTCCTGGGAGAGGTATTGCGGGGTGTACGTCCTGCCATATCCCGCAAGCTGGGGAATGATCACGCGTAGATTATTTCGCGAGAACGCAAGTTCCTGGTTGTAGACGAATCTGAGATCAGCGTTGTCGGTGTGACCGAGGGCCGTAAGGAGATCCGATATGTGGAGCTCCTCGCTCATGGCGGCGGTCTCCAGCTGGTCCGGCGTCGTGCCGCCCGATTGTCCGGTCAGGTAAATGTAGAGGTTCTGCAGTTTTGGATCTGTGTACCTTCCCGGTGCGTTCTGCGTTGGTGACGGCAGGTTGTAACGTGCCATGATTGCGTTGTCGGCCGAGAGGATTGCATCAGCCGACTGCGAGAGGCCGGCAAAGATCGGGTTCGCATTGTTCTGGTTTACCATATATGAATAGAGGTCCCGCTGGAGTTTCTGGGATTCCTGCAGGTAGGTTATGTCAGTGGTCTCCTGGCTCGTCAATGGCGAAGCAGGGATCGCCTGGAACTCAACTACAATCTTTCCCACGTCCGGTTTCGACACGCCGGCAAGGTTTGATCCCTGGGAGGGAACAAGGGTCGGGACCGGTGTCGGGCCCGGATTGGTTACGGACGGAATGTTCTGGATGACCGCCGCATAGGCCTGCTGCGTAAGGACTCTCGGGGTGTATGTCACCCCGTCCGCGGATAGTTCTGCAACGGCATTACGGAGGTTGTTCTCTGCTGATGCGAGTCCCTGGTTGTAGAATGACTGGACATTCGCATCGCTGGTCCGGCCCAGGGCGTTTCTGAGGGCTACGATATGATTCTCCTCGATCACCGCAACGGAACTGAGAGCTCCGGTGACCGGCCTGTCCGGGTTCGGGTACTGGGTACTCCACAACCCGGTCACCTCTGCGCTTGCATAAGATCCGGCCGGTCCCCGTCCCAAATCCGTGATCCTGTTGCCCGCGAGGACGCTCCCGCCCGCGGTAGCCAGGCTTTCCGCAGCCTGGGCCATCGAGCCAAAGAGCGGCTCGGTCGGGTAATTTGCGGTAAAGGCAGAGTACAGGTCCGATGTCATCCGCTCGTAATCTTCCGCGAGCATGATGTCGGTCAGCTGCGGGGTTGGAATATCGGTATTCGTCTGGTACGCCTGGAACAGGACAGAAACCGGTTTTTGAACTGAGGGATGGGAACCGGAATACATCGCGGAGCCCGATGAGCCGCCCGAATCCGAACCGGAGGTTGGAACGGGGGTCGCCATTTGCAGAGGACCGCTCTCCGGGCTGTACGGGACTGCCTCGTTCGGGGCCTCGGTCGGGAGGGGTTGGACGGTCTCCGTCTGGCCGCCGATTATACCGGAATACACGTCGGATGTGAGGTACCGGGGGGTGTACGTAACCCCATACTGTCCGAGACGCTGGACCGCGGAACGGAGGTTATTCCGGGCCGCCGCAAGTTCCTGGTTGTAGAAGAACAAAAGGTCGGTATTGCTGGTCCGGTCGATCGCCCCGTTGAGATCGGATATGTGGTACTCCTCGCTCGTCGCAGACGCACGCAGGGCATCGGTCACTGCCCCGCCCCCGCTCCCCACGAGCATGGCATACAGGGCGTTTGCCTGCGAATTAACGTAGGAACCGGAAGGGTTCATCTCCGGATACAGGAGCTGGTACCGGTCGATCACGGCATTCCCCGCCGTAACGAGCGTTGCCGCCGACTGGCCCATCGTACCAAAGAGAGGCTCATTCGGGTTCTGGATGGCAAAGGCAGAGTAGAGGTCGGACTCGAGCCGCTGGTAGTCCTGAGCAAGCAGGACATCGGCCTTCTCGGCAGCCGTCAGGTTCATCCCGCCGGTCACCTGGAACTCTGCACGGGTATATCCCGGGGCTTGCCCGGGAATAGTCACTGGTGATGACTGGCCCAGCGATACTCCGGCCGGCATCGCGGTGCCGTACTGCGGGGCTGCGCTTACCGCAACGATAGCGGCGATGCAGACAAGCAGACATAGTCCACTATAGGCAATTCGGGACATAAAGGGTCTTTCATAACGTATCTTTTATTTTAATCTTTGGTCCGTAAGAAGCGTCAACCGGACCGGAGTTGAAAAAAGAATGGACATCACCGGGCGGTTGGTGCCGTCATCAGGATCAAAGGGATAAAAAAATTAACCTTCACCCATCAGTCCGGGAAGCCCCGGTTCGGAAGGGAACCCATCAGCGCATAGAAATATTCCGGCTGCCGGGTGGTGAAAAGCCCGTGCCACGCTTCGAGCGTTGCAGGCGTCATTACACCGAGTGTCCGGAACACGTGGTATGCGAACTCCACCGGTGCAAGTCCGCTCGCGGTGATGAGATTCGCGTCGGTCACTGCCGGTTCGTTGACATAATAGTTTTCGCCCCGGTAATTCGGGCAGAACATTTTCAGGGCTGCAGGATCGTTGCTGGTATGGCGGCGACGGTCCAGCAGGCCGGTATTCGCAAGACCAATCGTGGCTCCGCAGATGGCGGCGACCACTATTCTTTCGTCCAGCAACCGGCCTGCTGTTGCAAGGGCGGGCGCCTGTGCCGGATCCAGCCAGGTATCCGCTCCCGGCAGCACCAGCACATCGCCGGGGACCGGTTGGATTTTATGGATAAGGACATCCGGCCTCAGGTGCAGTCCGCCCATCGTTGTGATCGTGTCCAGCGTGCTGCCGCATAATACAACGGAATATTTTGCTGCCGGATCTTTCAGGTACCGGCCGGAGTGGAGCTCGGCAAGGACATGGCCGGGCTCCCAGTCGGCCAGTGTATCGAGAATGTAAAGATAGAGTGTGTGCATAATTCACCATTACAGGAATAATCCGGCGGGATGACACATCCGGCATTTTGTTGTTCAAACCGGAATTTTTCCAGCCGGATCCATTCCGAAAATGAGTGCGTTACAGGGGAGTTCCCGCCGCCCTTACCGCTGCAATCATCGCGTTGATCTGATTCGGATCGTTCTTCGTGGTCTTATCGAACATGAATTCCCCTTTAACGGTCACGCCTTTTGCTTCGAGGGCTTTTTTTAGGATCGGGAGGCTTTCCGGGTCTTTTCCCCCGGCGGTTGCAAAGATCACCGCGGGTTTTCCCTGGCAGCCGCTCAGCGCCGCAACCGCCCCGTTGATCGCGGGGGTCGCCCTTCCGGCCCAGACCGGTGTACCGATAACGATCAGGTCAGCGGACGAGACATCGATCGTTGATGGTTCGATGGGATCGCAGATACCTTTCCTCGCCCGGTAACACCCGATGGTGTATGCCGTAAGCCTGGAAGAGTATGCTTTTGATTTCACTTCGACGAGGTCTCCCCCGCAGGCAGCCTGGATACGCTCGGCTACGCCACGGGTGTTCCCGGTATACGAATTGTAAATAATGCTGGTCTTCATAGTTTCACGTCACGAAAATTTGTTTTCTTTAGTCTGGTTGTTCAATCATCGATTCCTTTAAGGGGATTTGCCTCAATTATCTGCCGGAGCAGTTCGCCCCCGGCATCCGGGTTCTTCGTATCCTCCGCAGCAAGGGAGATCTCCGCCATGACCCGGACCCCGCGTTCCGATAACGCCTGGTTCAGGATCGGCAGGGCCTCCCCGGGCTGGTTGGAGCAGGTCGTGAAGATAACCGCCATCCTGCCTTCGCAGCCGCGGAGAGCCCGGACTGCAGCATTGATCGCGGGCGACGGTTTCCACGCCCAGACCGGGGTGCCGATGATCAGGAAATCATAGCCTGAGACATCGATCTCTGCCGGCTCGATGGGATCGCAGGCTCCTTTCCGGGAACGCAGGACACCGGTTGTGTACGCAGAAAATGCCGTGTACGGTTTCTTTGTCCTGACCTCGATGAGTTCGCACCCGGTGGCATTCCTGATCCCTTCGGCAATTCTTCGGGTCACGCCGGAATACGAGTAGAAGATCACGCATGCCCGGATCTTCCGGTCGGGCGATGACTTCCGGACCATTTCCCGGTTGCACTTCTCCATGATATTCGCGTACATCATCTCGAAGTTTTCCCGGAACTGCACCATCCGCTCACGGTTGATCGTGTAATAGATGTAGAACCCGTCCCGCCGGGACTCGACCAGCCCCTCTCCTTTGAGGGTTTTCAAGTGCTGGGAGACCGCGGGTTGGGAGACACCGAGCCGGTCTGCGATTTCGGAGACGCCGAGCGTCCCGCTGGTATCTGTAGAGAGGAGGAAGACGATCTGGAGACGGGTCAGGTCACCGAGCGCCTTGAATGACCCCGCCATACCGGGGACGATCTCACTGATAGCTGTGTGCACTTCGCTTTTGTCGCAGGGGTCCATGGGAGTTAGCATAAGTGTTTGCTTATACGCTTATATATTTTTGCGCGAACGGGCGGAACGCGATTGTCCCGGGGCCGGAATAAACAGGAATTTTTCACGACGGGGGTTATAGGGCAGGAAAAGGTACGGCTCGGGCAAGAACCCCATAGATCACGCAAAACTTCCTGCTTTATACCCGAATGCCACCTACATTCCTTCAAGGTGCTTACATGCCCGTAGTCGTACTCAAAACACGAAAAGGAATGTCCATCGAACAGAAGCGGAGAGTTGTCAGGGAATTCACCCAGACCCTCGTCTCGGTGACCGGCGTCCAGCCCGAGCTCGTTACGATCATGATCGATGAGCACGAACTCGAGAACATCGGTAAGGCAGGAAAACTCCGGTGCGACTGAACCCCCAAACCTTTTTTAGCATTCACCGGTATCTGGCCCTTATGCCAAAGTACTGGATTGTTGTCGCTTCAAAAAACCACGTGATGCATGGCGTCACGCTCGGCATTGCGCAGGCTGGGCACGGCAAGCGATCGGGTCTTGCCCGTATGCACTCAGGCGATGGGATCGTCTATTACTCCCCGAAGGTCTCGTACGAAGGAAATGAGCCGTTAAAATCGTTCACCGCGCTCGGCATTGTCGAAGACGAGGAAATTTACCAGGTCGAAGAGTCACCGGATTTCAAACCGTTCCGGCGCCGGGTGAAGTATATCGCGACAAAAGACGTGGTAGCGGCGCCGCTTGTCAACGACCTGAAATTCATCCGCAACAAGAAAGCGTGGGGATACGTCATGCGGTTCGGGCTCATCGGGATTCCCTTTGACGATTTCGAACTGATCGCCCAAAAGATGGGTGTGCCCCAGGAAGAACTCACGGCAGTACGGTAATCCGGCTGGATGGACCGTCAATCCAAAAATTTTTTATTTTTTTGCTCCGGAGAAATCCTCAAAATTACTGACGCTCCCGGGGGCTTCACCCCGCCGCAACGACACCCCAAATTGCGATGACTCTTGTATTACCTGCAATCTGACCCGGTGATTGCAATGCGCCCCGTCCCCCAGCAGGGTACTGGTAGCGCAAGAGTGGAGCGCCGTTTCACGTGAAAAAATAATTTCTACAGAGCAATTTTTTTATTTTTTATGCTCTGTAGAAATCATTTTAGCTACGATTCAAAAAAATCTCAAAAAAATTGCGAGGGTGACCCCCACTCTCCCCCAGAGGGGGAAGCATCCCAAGGGGAGCACCCCCTTGACCCCCTACTGACATCTTTTAGATCAACTTACTTGCCCGAGCAGAGGCCCCGCCGAGGCGGCCGAGCGACCCCCGAAAGGGGTGTGTATGCTCGCAAAGTCAGATCTTTTTTCTGTTTTGAGAGAATCCCGTTTTTTCAAATGAGGATTTCTACAGAGCAATTTTTTTATTTTTTATTTTCGTTTTTGATCCGGAAACAAAAACGCGTTAACAGTCCGAAAAAAATTCAGAGGCTTCTTCCCTTCCGGCGCTCTTCAAACGAGATCTCGCGACTCGGCCGGTCTTTGGGATTATCAGGAGCTTCATCCCGCGGGGTCAGTTCACCGGACCGGCGCTCTTCAAACGAAATATCACGGCTCGTCCGCTCGCCCGATCCCGGCCGGGGAACATCCCGCTGGGGCTGGGCGGCCTGCCAGCGCTCTTCGAAGGATACCCCGCCGCCAATCCGCGGGCCGGACCGATCCGGAGGAGTTCCCCGCGGAGCCTGCATACCCTGCCGCCGCTCTTCGAACGAGATGTCCCGGCTTGTCTGATCGCCCGGCTTTGCACGCGTGAACTCCCGGGACGGGGAGTCACCTTTCCAGCGTTCATCGAACGAGATCTCGCCGCTCGGCCGGGTTGGTGCTGTCCCAGCCCGCGCAATGGGGCTCCCGGATCCCGGTGCTGAACCGGAACCAGCGCCGGGCGGCTCCCCCCGGTCACCGGTGCTATCATCTGATGAGGTATGCCGGATCCCGGTATACGCATACTTGCTGCGGAGAGCAGTCGGTCCGGCTATCCGGCTTGTCGCGGCAGGCCTCGTCCGGGGCAGCTCGTCCCGCTCTTCTTCGCTGATATCGCTGAACATCAGGAACTGGAGGAACGCCTCCGGTTCCCGGAAGAGTGACGCATTGATCCCTTCGAACACGAACATCCGGTCCACATCGCCATACCAACCACCGAGTCTCACGACAATCGATGTGTTGCCCGGTTCGAATACGAAGACCCGCTCGATCTCACCATCACGTCCCCATACGGTCTCCGAAATGCCTTTTCCTTCAAACGTAAAGGTCTTGCCGACTGCCCCGCGCTCCCCGCCTTCACGTACTACGATCCGGCTCGCGCCGTCCTCGTAATGGAAATTCCGGGGCCGCTCCCCGAACGAAAACGTCTCTTCGAGCATCCCGAAATTGTCGAACACGAACCTGCGGAGGATCTTGTCCTCGCGGGCGGTATCGCGCTCGGTCATCATGTTCGTTGACGGCTCGAACCGGTAGAGTCTTCGCAGGGCGCTGTTCCCATTGTATACCCGGATACCTCCGTTCCCGTACCGGTATATCCTCCGGATCGTATCCCGGCGCGTCCCGGTAAATTCGGTAATGACTGCGTCAGTCATGACAACCATTCCCTCACTATGTGCCTTATTCACTATGGTGGCATGTTTGCAGCCAAATAGTTTGTCTGGATTATAACAATGTTCCGAGGGACCAACGGATTCCGGAAACTGACTGATGTACCTGGAAAACTGAAACTTAAGAGTAACCTTGATTCATGAATGCTGCCAATCATGATCTGACAATGGCAGAAGATCTTCAGGATGCCGTCCCGGCCGAGTCCCCGGTTCTGGATCCTATCGCAGGGCCCGGCCGGCTCGAACAGCCGGACACGCGCAGCAAACTCTATCTCGCAAAGTGGAGCAACCGTTTCTGGGCCTGGCTCATCGACGTCATCCTCGTATTCCTCTTCCTGAATATCGTCCGGGGAATCCTCGAACCTATCTGGCCGATTCCCCTGTACATCGATATCTTCCACAGCGATCCGTTCGAGATCGGTTTCCAGACGCTCTTCTTCTTCCTGTACTGGACGGTTCTCGAAGGTTTCCGCGGCCAGTCGATCGGGAAGATGGTCATGAACCTCCGGGTCGTATCCCGGACTGGCTCGAAGATCAATTACCATGTCGCCGCTCTCGAAAGCCTCGGGAAAGCATTCTTACCGGTCCTTGTCCTCGATTGTCTTATCGGCTGGCTCGGTATGCCGGAGACAAAACTCCGGGTCTTCAACAGGATATCCAATACCATCGTGATCAAGACAGATTATAAAGAGCCCGACGGCGTTTTTTACGTGAAAGAGAAGGAATGAGGAGTCGTCTGGGTCTGCATTATTTTTTCCGGTTCTTCAGAATTTTTTTAGAAACTATTTTATCGGCTGCGTTGTCTTTCCTCTATGGGCGGACAGGTGAAGGACATATCAGGAAACCCGGCAGGGAATTCTCACGAGCCTGAAGATTCCGAACGGACAAATCCCGGGGAAACACCGGGCGAAGAGACCGAAGAAGAATACCGGAAAAAACTCGCGTTTTTCCTCGGACAACTCGAAGATCCGAGCGAAGGAGTGCGGTGGAAGGCTGCCGAATCCCTCGGAAGGCTTGGCGATCCCGCTGCAGTGGAAGCACTCATCGATACCCTGTGGGACGATGACAACCGGGTGAGGATGAAAGCGGCGTGGGCGCTTGGCATGATCGGTGACCCCCGTGCCCTCCCGGGGCTCCGGACGCTGTACCGCATCGAGAACGAGAATGTCCGGGAGATCATTGAACGGGCGATGAACGATATCCGGAGGCAGATGGGTGGTTGAAGCGGACCCATCGTGTATTGTTGTAGGGCCTTTCCGGGATACCCGCAATTTTTCGGTCCCGTCAGGCAGTACGTGAAATTTATCCGTTGGGAGCGTTAAGAGACCAAGTGCGATAGACATGGACGATCAAATTGACGATCTCGAGTCGTTGTACCGGAAAGTCGACGGCATGGTCTTGATCGAGATCAAACTTTCATCGATACTGCAGCTTTTTAACTCGTTCGATCCCGCACCGTTCCACGAAAAAGAACTCGATCAGGATGCGGAAACCTATATAGTCGATACCGTTAACGATTTCCCGGCAAAGACTAAGTTCAGGATGGTGATCTATCTCCCACCGGAGCTTGTTGCAACGGAGCGGGCGAAAAAAATTATCCCGGCGATTCACAACCATTTCAAGTACAAAATGCTCGTCTCGGACCGTAAATTCCGCGCCCAGTTCCGGCACGGGAGGACGAGCATGGCCATCGGTCTTTCCATCCTTGCGGTCGCCCTGATCACGCGCCAGATTATTATCTCCGATGTCTTTGTGGCCCAGCTCCTTGCCAATGCTCTCCTGATCTTCGGTTGGGCCGCGATGTGGGAGCCCATCACGGTCCTTCTCTACCAGTTATGGCCGATCGTGCAGAAGAAAAGAGTATACCAGAAGATCAGCGAGATGGAGATCGAGATCCAGCCCCTGTACATGCCGGTTTTAGGGCAGTCTGTGGAATTTTTTGAGGACTGATATCGTCTCCTGTGCAGGGGATGACGGTACGAAAGGGAACGGGTCTGTCGTTCCTGCATCAGATCGGAGGGCTGCAAAGACATGGGAGATCGCGGCTCCGTGCGAATTCCCATAGCCGCCTTCAAGTACGAGCGCGAGGGGCAGTCCTGACCGCATCAGGATTCCGGTCAGGACTCCCATATCCTCCGGCATTATGTTCATCCTCCCGAGCGGATCATCGAAAAGGATGTCCTGGCCGGCAGATACCAGCAGGGCGTCGGGATTAAATCGATCGATGGCAGGAGCAAAAATTTCTGAAAATACCGGTGCGTAATCATCGATCCCCGAACCGGCCCGGAGCGGCGCGTTGATGGTATACCCGGCGCCATCGCCGATACCGGTCTCGTTCGCCCGGCCGGAGTACGGGAAGATATCATCCTGCTGCACCGAGCAGTAGAGCACCCGGTCCGATCCATAAAACGAAGCCTGGGTTCCGTTCCCGTGATGGACGTCCCAGTCGACGATCGCCACCCGGTCGATCCGGGTCAGCAGTTCTGCCGTAGCGATAGCGATGTTGTTGAGCAGGCAGAACCCCATCTGCCGGTCATGCCCGGCGTGATGGCCGGGCGGGCGGACGAGGGCAAAACAGTGTTCTCCATCGAGCGATCGTTCCGCAGCGGCGATCGCGGCACCGGCAGCGTGGAGAGCAACCTCGTACGATTTGTGCGTTACGTACGTGTCTGCATCAAGATACTCCACGGATTTTACCGCAGCGCACCGCCGTTCAAGAAATTTCAGGTACTGAGGTGTATGGATGCGCAGGAGATCTTCGTTGCCGGCCGGGGATGAAATCTGTTCAGTCATCCCCGGGGGTACCCCCGCTAAGGCATTCTGGAGTCGTGCCGGGGATTCCGGGTGGCCTGCAGCATCGTGCAGCCGCGAAATCGAATCCGTAATCGCTGAGCACCGGGCCATGCTTCCTCGCCGGTTTGCCGGTGAGTGGTTGATGTACTTCAGCCCATAATAACCGTTTGGTTATGTCTTGGGACCGGACCGTTGGCCGGCCGCTTTGGACGTTTGCCTTACTATTTGCCCGGGTCCCGGCGCATCGGCTGGACATGGACGCTCGCCATATCGCCTTCGGCAAAATTGAACCGGTCCCTGATCGACCGCGGCAGTTCGGTTTCCGTGATCGGCACAAACCCAAAGCCCGAATAAAATTCCATGAGCTCTCCTGTCGAATGCATAAACAGGGTTTCATTTCCGCAGGCATCGACAAGAGCCTGGACTGCCTTCCGGGCGTACCCACGCCCGCGGTACTCTTCCGGCACGAAGACCCCGTCGACTTCGAGGCCGTCGGGATGCCGTTTGCACTTGGCAAGAGCGGCAAGCTTCCCCTCGACGAAAGTCCCGAAAACCCGGTCGGCATCCGGGTCTGCCTTCTGCCGGTGGTAGCCCTGCCAGACAGATTCCGCAAGGGAATATTCCTTATGAGTCATCTCGCGCGCCACGACAAAGAGGCTGATGTGCGGGCTCGTGACAAAGACCGGACGGTCGGCTGATTTGAGCACGCCCGCCGCAACCCTGCCGAGCGGGATATTTTTCATGTAATCCGATTTGCCGAACCGGGAGATCATGATGAGAGAAACATCGTCTTCCCGTGCGACTCTCAGGATCTCAGGCACCGGATCGCCAACCGCTACACGGGACTGTGTCCGTATGCCCAGCGATGACAGGATAGCCGCCGCATCTGAAAGGCGTTGTTCTGCGGCCACGATTGCCTCCGGGGTATCCTTAATTTTCTCCTCACGATCGATCACGTGGAGAAGCGTTACCCTTCCCACAGAATTCATGCGCCCGAGGTACTCAAGGGCAGTCTCCGAGGGCCGCGAGAAGTCGACCGGGCAGAGGACGTGATTGAATACGTTCCGGCAGAATTTTTCTTCGGGCCCGGAATGCTCCATTCCCCTGAAGTACATGGCGAGAACATCGGTGAATCCTCTCCGGATCACCTCTTCCGTAACGCTCGTAGAGAGGAGCCCGTGGATAAGTCCCCGCCCGTGTCCGCCCATCACGACAAGCGAAACATTCTCCTCCTTTGCCATTTTTGCTATCGGGCCTGCGGTATTGCCGTCAATACTTTCTACGAGGGACGCCCGCACCGGTACACCCGTGGTCGATTCGAGGTAACGCTTCTTTGCCTCGAGCGTCGATTGGGCGGTCTCATGGAGCGGGGATGCAGAAAGAACCGGTGACCCCGCAGGAGACAAAACCCCGTTAACCGCGTGGACGAGCAGGATGGATTCCATGCCGGGGATCTCACCGATGCATTCGAGAGTCTGTTCCGCATGACGTGAAAAATCGATTGCGACAAGGACTTTCCTGAACATTGTTTTCAGAGTTCCTGAAGTACCAGCTGGAAGTCGATGGTCCAGGTACAATAAAAGGAATAAGGGAACCGGGGTATTTCAGCCTGCCGCGATCCGCTCTTCCAGCTTTGCCCGGCAGTCCGGGCAGAGCATCTTCTTTTTCCGGTCAAGCTCGTCGAGAGTATCCGGCTTGAACATGATGCACTCGGGAACTGTGCAGTGTCCGAGGCCAAAGAGGTGGCCGATCTCGTGGGCGCCTTCCTTGGTCAGCCGGTCAATTGTATCGTCGTCGTTCCCGGGTTTCCCGTAATATTCGTTCTCCAGCCGGGCTGCAGAGACGACCGCTGCTCCCACCTGTTCCCGGGCAAGGCCGAAGACAAAACTGTGGCCGGCAGTGTACAGGTCATGGTTTACGACAAGGAGGACCGGCTCGGTAAGTGCCTGCCGGTACTTGAACGCGTGGATGCTGTCGAGCAGCGCGGTGGCATCGACCTGTTTGCGGCCGATGGAAAAGCCCATCACCCGCACGGGGTTTTCGGAGACCGTCGCAGAGACTCCAAGAAGGGAGGAGATCATGCGTTTGACCGGTGCCTGGAGACCGGCCGGGGATTCTGAATCCCAAAAAATATGGATATGCATCGCTATGATCTGTGGGAAATGGGGGACTATAAACATATTGAGGCTTGCGTCGGGGAGTATATCGCGAAGGCCTATCCCCGGGCAATTGAAGTCGGGATAGGGAAAAATGTCGTTGCGGCCGGGATCGTTCACGCCGCGGGAGAGCTCCTGCTCTGCACGGATATCAGGGAGGTCCCGGTTCCGCCCGGCCTTCCGTTTATTGTGGATGACGTTTTCTCCCCGGATCTTTCGCTTTACGAAGGCACGGCCGTCATCTATGCGATCCGGCCTGCAATCGAAATGATCCCGCCCCTGATCTCGCTGGCGAAGGCGATCGGCTGCGATCTTGTTGTGTACCACCTTGGCTTTGAGAGCTATGGCACGGGCGGGGAGATCATCGACTGCGGGGTGCTCCTGCACCGGTATAACAAGGGGAACTGGGACACCCGGTCAGAAACCATCGAACAGGGTTGACTGGGTCCGGCCCGGGGCTTTCTTCGCGCCCTCGGGAGACTCTGCTGGTCTGGAAGATTCCTCCGGGTGTTCGGCAGATTCTTTTTTAGACTCTTCCTTTGGGGATTCTTCTTTTTTTGGCTCTTCCCGGGGCGCCTCTTCTTTTTGCTCCTCTTTCTTCTCCTCTTTTGGTTCCCCGGTCAGCCCGGTTGCTTCCGCTTTTAGCCCTTCCTTTACAGGCTTCTCCTTCAGGGACTTCTTCTGGACTTTCTCCAGTTCCTTCTGCGCCTTCTCACGCTCTTTTTCTTCCTGCGCTATGACCCTGATTATCTCCGCCGTCTTTGCCTTGTCGTTGATGAAGTAATTAAGCTGGTCTGCATCGAGAGAAAGTTCCCGGGCATAGGTCCCGGGATCGTTCTCGACCATCATCGCGACGGTACTGAGATACTTCTCGCGGAGCGTGTTCTGCGGGATGTGCATGGCGCCTGCGAGCTTGTTGAGAAGCGCGATCCGGATCGATTTCTGCTTCCGTGCCCCGGCCATCTTCTGCCACCGCTCGGGCGACATGATCCGGGCGTGGACGCCTTTTCCTCCTGCAGCATCGGCGACACCGAGGAGCATAATAGCGCTCGCGTACCGCCAGAGCGTATGGTACTGGCGCCGGTACGTCCAGCCAAGATACTCGTCTGCCCTCGCAAGGCAGCGGTAGGCCTGGCTGAATGCCACGGGATCGTTCATGAGGAAGAGGTTCCCCTCGATCCACTGTTCGATACTCTCGGGAGTGTCTTCGACTTCCCGGGAGAGCCGCATTAAGTCCTCATCGGGAATTTTTGAAAATATTGCGGAGATCAGAGTGAAGACCGAGGCCCGTTCGTCTTTCTGGGACGTGTGCACCTGCGAATCATCGATCTTTTCCCTGCCAATTGCCGATGCGTAGAGCATGTTGACTGCCGACCTTACGTCTCCTTCGGCGCTCTCGGCGATCGCGTGGATAGCGGAGTCGGTACAGATAATTTTTTCGGCAGAACAAAGGTACCTGAGCCGTGGGGCTATTGATCGTGCGGGGATCGCCTTGAACTGGACCGGCTCGGTCCGGGACCGGATCTCGGGGGAGAGCCCGTACAGGTCGTTCGCGATAAGGATGATCGGTTGCTGGGCTTCCCTGATGCAGTCAACGATCGCCTTCGCTCCGCCGCGATCGGCGGTTCCCTGGAGGTTGTCAGCTTCGTCAATGATGATCAGCTTCCGGGAGGAGCCGGTCAGGCTCGCCGTCGTACTCCCGGCGCCTGCGACCCGCTCGATGACCGCGGCGGTACGCTGGTCGCTCGCGTTGAGCTCGATCGCCTCCCAGTTCATGTCGTGAGCGAGGGCGAGGGCGGCGGATGTCTTCCCGATACCGGGCTTGCCATACAGGAGGAGGGGCCTGGCTTTCCGCGTCCAGTTCTTCGCCCAGTCCGCGATCTGCCTGACTGCTGCAGTATTGCCGACGATATCCCCGAGCGATGCGGGTCGGTATTTCTCTGCCCAGTCCATACCAACACGTTGGCTGTACATCAAATAAATTATCTCTGATGAAACGCCATTACCATACACGAAGAATGCCCGGGGCGTTCTTAAGGTGATGCCGTGGTCAATAGCTGCTCCACAGAGACGATCGCAAAAGTTGTCAGGGAATATGAAGGGGTAAAACGAAAACACACCATCGGCGAGATGGTCAACGCCCTGAAGATCGATGCTCCCCACGTCATCGCCGCTTTCGGCGAAGATGCTGCCGTTATCGCGCACGGTGGGGAAGCGCTTCTTCTCGCAGCCGATGGTATCTGGAGCAAACTCATGGAGGCCGATCCGTACTGGGCCGGATACTGTTCCGTCCTCGTGAATATCCACGACATTGCCGCGATGGGAGGCAAACCTATCGCCATGGTGGATATCTTCTCGGTCTCGAAGACAACCAAGCAGGACCTGATCGTCAAGGGTATGCACGATGCATCGGCGCAGTTCGGCGTCCCGATCGTCGGGGGCCACCTCCACCCGGATGCACCGTACAGCGTCATAGACGTCTCGATTCTCGGCTCGGCGCCGATGGACTCGATCATCTACAGCCACACGGCACAGGAAGGAGACAGGGTTGTTGCAGCGATCGACCTGAGCGGGAGAGTCCATCCCTCCTGCGCCCTCAACTGGGACTCGGTCACCATGAAGTCGGCTGCCGAAGTGCGGGCACAGATCGCCCTTTTGGCTGAAATCGGCAGGCTGCACCTCGCGACCGCGGGGAAAGATATCAGCAACCCGGGCCTGATAGGGACTCTCGGGATGCTCCTTGAGGTAAGCGGAAAGGGTGCGCTCATCGATCTTTCAAAAATCCCGAAACCCGATCTGCACGTGCACGGCATGACCTTCGAGCAGTGGGTACGCATGTACCCGGGCATGGGGTTCATCCTGACGGCTGAAGAGAAATCTGTCCCGGAACTGGTCCGGCTCTTTGCCACGGTCGGCATGACCGCCCGGGATATCGGGGCGGTCGACCACTCAAGGGAGCTGAAGATCCGGTACGAGGGGAAGGAGACCAAAGTCTTTGACTTTGTCACCAACGGTATCATGCACCTCACGAAAGAGGACGTGCCATGCAAGGTACGGTAAAAAAAATAGGGATCGGCCTTGCAGAGGAACCCGAAAAGGTCTTGCAGAGTGCACGTGACGCCGGGCCGGGCTTCGAGATTATCTGTTACTGCCTTCCGGGAACAATCGATCAGAAAACTGCCAGGAATGTCCGGATCGGCGAGCACGAAAAACCGGGCGAAGCTCTGGCTGCCGATCTCATGGCAGGCAGGATCGACGCCGCAGTCCGGGGAACACTCCCGGCAAATTCCACGTTACGGGCGCTCAAGGCTGCGGCCGGCGTCGATCACCTTGAACGCATTGCACTTCTCGAGACGGTAAAAGGAAAAAAATTCCTGCTGGCGCCAGTTGGCGTGGATGAAGGATGGACAGTTCCGGAAAAACTGGAACTGATCCGGAAAGGCCGGGTCATCGCCCGGAAGGTTGGATTGCCGGAGAAGGTCGGGGTGCTATCCGGGGGAAGGCGCGGGGATGTTGGCAGGCACCCGCAGGTCGATGCAAGCATGGCCGAGGCCGAACTGGTCGCCCGGCTCGGGAATGCGACCTACTGCGAGATCCTCATTGAAGATGCAGTCGGGAGTTGCGGACTCATCATCGCACCGGATGGGATATCCGGCAACCTTGTCTTCCGGACGCTGACGCTTATTGGGGGCGGATTCGGGCATGGCGCGCCGGTCGTAAATATCGGCAGAATTTTCGTGGATACTTCGCGCGCCTCACCAAACTATACAAATGCGCTATTGCTCGCAGCATCTTTGTTGGAATAATTTAATCTCGATTAAATGCCTTTATTTTCGAAAAAAAACGATTAAACAACAATAAAAAATATTCTGCGAAATCCTGTGGCTAGATTTCGATATGCCCCAATGCATGACTTCCGATCCTACTTTTGCGGGTAAAATGAAGATTTTTCCCAGAAAGTTTTTATATATATGCAGATACTTTTTAAAATGAGGTAAGAAACATGGCAGATTTACCAATCGCCGCAGTTGTAAGGATTGCGAAGAAGAACGGAGCCGAACGCGTTGGAAGCGATGCAGCAGAAGCACTCGTTATCAAGGCAGAGAAGTATATCGCCCAGCTGACCAAGGAAGCAAACAAGCTTGCCGAGCACGCTGGCCGAAAGACTATCAAGAAAGAAGACGTTGACCTGGCGGCAAAGTCCAACTGATCAACTCTTTTTCATTTCGCAGTCACTCTTATTCTGAACTATTCTGTTCTAAAAATCAATGCCGTCTCTACGTCAGGATCTGTCAGATTGGTTTGGTAAAACACAAAAAAAGAGAGATACGAGAGATTTTTTAAAATGTTCCCTTCGTGCTCCGGATAGCTTTTGGATCTCTGCTCATGGACAGTGCTTCGCCAAGAGCGATCCCGAATGCCTTGAACGCCGCCTCGCACTGGTGGTGATCGTTCTTCCCGGAGAAAGTGATGTGGGCGGTAACACCCGCCCGGGTGCAGACGCTGTAGAAGAAATGTTCGAAGAGATCGGCCGGGATCGTCCCGATCGTCTTGTTGCCAAACGTCCCGTGCCAGACAAGGTATCCCCGGCCCCCGCAGTCGAGTGCTACCTGCCCGAGCGATTCGTCCATCGGGATGATCGCGTGGGCGAATCTCTTTATTCCCCGCCCATCCCCGATGACCTGCTTTATTGCATCGCCCATCACGATGCCGATATCTTCGATAGTGTGGTGGCAGTCCACGTGGAGATCGCCTTTTGCCATGCAGGTGAAATCAAAACCGCCGTGCTTGGTCATCGCGTTCAGCATATGATCGAAAAACGGTATGCCGCTTTCAATCGAAACATTCCCCGACCCGTCGGGATCGAGGCTGATCCGGATATTCGTCTCCTTTGTCTCACGTACAATCTCAACGTTCCTCATCGACTCTCCTCCAGTGCATCCTTCAGCTGTATCTTACCACTATACAGGGCCGAGCCGAGTACTGCCCCGAACGCCCCGGCCTCGCGGAGCCCGGCAACATCGGATCGCGCCGAAACTCCTCCCGCAACTACGACGGGAACCTTCACGCTATCGATCAGTCGCCGGACAGGTTCGAACCGGACACCCTGCTGCAGTCCTTCGACATCGACGTTGGTATACAACAGGAACCCTGCCCCGAGACTCTCGAACCTCTTCGCCCACTCAAGGTAATCCCCCGCAGTCTCCTGCCACCCGCAGACGGCAACCTGTCCGCCTTTTGCGTCCACGCCCGCCATGATCCGCTCGCTGCCGAACTCATCGGAGAGTTTGCGGATGCATTCCGGTTCCCGGGTCGCAAGCGTGGAGATGATCACCCGGGCAACGCCGGTATCGAGCCAGCGGGAAGCGTCTTCAATGCTCCGGATCCCGCCTCCCAGTTCGATCTCGACACCTGTCTTTCTGATGAGATCGGTGATGAGATCGGCATTTTTCGATGAACTCCCAAATGCCCCGTCCAGATTAACCACATGAAGTGCCTCAGCCCCGAGATCGAGCCACCGGGTCGCACAGCTCAGGGGATCCCCATAGCTGGTTGCACTCTCACGGTTCCCCTGTACCAGCTGGACACATTTGCCACCAAGGATATCTACTGCGGGAAAAATGTGCATTCGCTTTCAGCCTCAGCGAATCATACGCTGGATCGCCATGACAAGGATATCCTTTGCTCCGGCACGTTTCAGGGCATTGATCAGGGAGTAGACCCGCTCTTCGCTGACGACAGCGTGGACCGCAACGAGGTCTTCGGTTGAAGCGACGTCCATAACGGTCGGGCCCGAGAGGCCCGGCAGCACGCTCCTGACCGTGTCGAGACATTCCCGTTTCACGTTCATCATCAGGTAGCACTGCCCGCATGCACGGATTACACTCTCCAGCGCCAGGTGGATCTCATCGATCTTCTCCCGCTTGGCCTTGAGCGAATTCCTGTTTGCAATAAGATGCGTCGATGTCACCAGCACTTCATCGATAACCCGGAGCCGGTTTGTCTTGAGCGTCGTTCCCGAGCTCGAGAGGTCAATGATAGCATCGGCTATCCCGAGATGCGGCGTCGCTTCGCAGGCTCCCCCGACCTGAACGATCTCGGCTTTCACGTTATGCTTTCCAAGATAACTCCGGGCGATAATCGGGAACTCGGTTGCGATTTTCTTGCCAGCCAGCTGTTTTACCGAAGTGACTGCGGAATCTTCGCTGACCGCGAGCACGAGCTTTGCCTTCCCGACCTGGATATCGAGAAGCTCTTCCACATCGGCTTCACGCTCGATCACCATATCGTGGCCGGTGATCCCGATATCCGCTGCACCGGTTGCGACGTATTCCGGGATATCGATAGGGCGGGCAAACAGGATCTCTACATGGGGGTCGAGAGTCCGGGAGATGAGCCGCCGTTCCCCGGCTTCAGACAAGTGGAGGCCGCTCTTTTCGACAAGATCGAGAACTGGTTCGGCTATTCTTCCCTTATTGGGGATGGCAAGGCGTACGACATCGGAAAAAGAGGTTGAGGCAGGTTTTTTTCCCTGCGGTTTTGTATTCGCCATATTCGTATCAGAAAGTCTTGAGTTGCCCGCTGATAACCTTCTCGGTCACGCAGGTCACGTTTGCCAGCTGATCGTTGACAATCGCTTCGATCGCCGGGTTGATGTCCTTTAAGGTATACCCGTGCTTTGGCAGGACCTGCACACTTGCCACGAGAGGCATATCGATCGGCTTTCCGATCTGGGAGAGGAGCCGGACGTACATCTCTTCGATACCGTCGACTTTTGCAACGCACTCGCGGGCTATCTGGGTCGAGAGGAGGTTATAGATCTTCCCGATGTGGTTGATCGGGTTCTTGCCGCTCGTCGCTTCCATACTCATCGGACGGTTGGGGGTGATGAGCCCATTGCACCGGTTGCCCCGGCCGACCGATCCATCGTCGCCCATCTCGGCGGATGTCCCGGTTACGGTCAGGAATACGCTCCCGGCATCGATATCGTCGGCTGTGTTCACATGAACGTCAACGTGCCGGCCGGTGTGTTTCTTCGCGACTTCCGTAATCTTCTCCTGGAGGAGGTCACGATAATGGATGTAGTCCTGGATCCCGGAACAGTAACGGTCGACCATCGCACAGGCAATCGTTAAGGTGATGTTGTTCCCGTCACGCAGGCCCATGATCTTGATGTCCTGGCCGATTACCGGGAACTTCGGCCGGAGCTCTTCGTCGATAAAATCAGCAACGGACTTTGTGATTGTCTCGGCTTCCGAGAAAGGAGCATGACCGACACCGAACGAGGTATCGTTCGATCGGGGGGCAGTTCCCTGGCAGGGACGGAACACATCCCGGAGATCAGTCGAACCGACGCCGAGACGGCAGTCGACAATAACATCCCGGTTCAGGTTAAGGTCCGGAAGAATCTTGTGGAGGTACGTGTGGGCAGCTTCAACTGCAATCGCGTCGGTCGGGATGGTAACCCCGTCAAAATGCTTGGTAGCCCGGCCGTCAAGGAGGACATAGATCGGACGAACCATCTTCCCGCCACCATACTTTGGGACGGATTCTCCGGCGACGACTTCCCCCTGGTCGGTGTTGTGGTGCAGGACGACCCCGAACTCATCGAGATATGCCTTGCACAGGGCCTGGCTGATCGATTCTGCAATTCCATCTGCAATGCTGTCAGGATGACCGAGGCATTTTCGCTCGACAAGTTCTATGCGCTGCTTTTCGAGAGGTATCTGGTCTAGTGCTTCAATCTGGATATTTCTCTTCATCGGGTTCCTCGTGACACTTCGTACTAGTACAAGGGGAAGGAGAAATATAACCATTTCTGAATCGTAATAGTTTACTACATTTTTTATGATTGATAGTAATTTTCGCGTTCCTTACAGCGACGGAGGACTCGCAAAATTTTACGATATATTTCGCGGAAAAAACAAAAAAAGTGAAGATTACCTTCGCAGGAATTTATGCAGGATCGTCATCTCGCTGCCTTTGGGCGCTTTTTTTACCGGGGGTTTGGTTGGCACAGCTTTTTCAGCTTCGAGTTCCTCTTCATCCACATTTTCTTTGGGAATGACTTTTTTCTCGTGGACCCTGGTGTGCAGCGTGGGGGATGCTGCTGCCGGTTGCTGGGCCCTGTGCTGGCCGAGTCTCGTTCCGCAGCCGGGACAGAAATTGGCTGCATGGGGTAATTTCTTGCCGCAGTTATGACAGAACTGGGGAGTGTCATCCTTTTCCTCTGCTTCCGTTTCTGCAACACGTTCATAGGTCCGTTCCGGAGCACGTTCATATGCCTGTACCGCCGGTTTTTCCTGAACTACTGCCCGGCGCACCGGTGTTCTCTCAGGTTCCGGTTCGGACATCTCCCGGCGCACCGGTTCACTCATTGGCCGCTTTACCGGCTGGACCGGAGATTGCTTCAGCGGATGCATCGCCCCTTTCATCGCAACCTTCATGGCCGACTGGACCTCGGGTTTTCTTGCGGGTTGCTCTTCTGCCTCTTGTTCAAGGGCAATTTCCCGGTCATATTCCTGAGCGGATGATCTCTTCGCCGGCTCCGGCACCTGCCGGATCTGAGCTTTCCGGACCGGCTCGGGCTGCCGCTCCACCCTCTCATACCCCTCTTTCTCCCGGGGCACCGTGTAAGGAGTCACGAGGCGCTTCACGGGAGGCTGCCGCTCGTGGTCCTTTGACGGTTTCCGTGCGGGATGCAGCTCCTGCCTCTGGGCAGCGGGTTTTTCCTGAACGCCTGGCCCCTCGTCCCACTCCGGCTCACGCTCATCTTCCTGGCGTGGTTCTTCCACTTCAGCGGGACGCTTCTGGCCTTTCTTCGGACGTTTTTCCTCGGTAAGGAGGGATACCCATTCATCAATTTCCGCAGACCGGTCCATGCCATTCTGGGCAAAGACGATCTTCATCGTCTTGATCTCATCATCAGGTGACCGTATCGAAAGTACAAGGACAGGATCGGAGTTCTCGGAGAACTCGATGATACTCCCGACGATAGTGTCACGCATGATATCTTTTGCCGTGACTTTGAGCTTCTTTTCCTGGGTATCGATTAAAAAGATTCTCTTGTTGGTAAGATATGCGTGGAAAAAGAACTTCTTTACCGAGATATTGAGCGATCCGATTAGCACCTGTTCGCCGGGCTGGAGGATCGCGGAGAGCCCGCCTTCCTCTTCCTCGTCATTCTCCGGCTCATCTCCTGAAGGCCTGGAACTGCCCGCACTGCTTTTTACCGGGTCGGAACCGGAGATTTCCGCCCTTCCCCCGCTGCTGCCGGCTGTTTTCTCCTGCCGTCTCGTAATTTTGCCGCCGCAATAGCCGCATTCTGTTACATTATCGCGAACTTCTATCCCGCAATGAGGGCACTTCATGGATGGGCACTGCTCCAGGTATCCAGTGTGGATATGTATAATCTTTTATTGGGAGAAGAAAAATTCTCTGATCAGCATCACTCGTTAGTATCCGGCGTATTCGGGCGGATCAGACTATTGCCTGGTTTTTAAGGGCACCGGTCACCTGTGCCCGTTCATCTTCCTTCTCGCTTGCATAGACAAACAATCCTGATTCCTTCCGGTATGTGCAGATGAGCGCATTTATCCGGCATTGCAGGCCGTCGTGTTCGAGATAGCAGTCCTCCGCGGTGATACGACCGAGCGAATCGTTGATGGTGTTGCGGAACGATTCCGGACAATTGAAAACTGCATAGATTCCCCGGTTGGCTATCGCGATGAGAACACCTTTCCTCCCTGCCTCGTTCAATTCCTCCACCCGGAAAGTCCCATACTGTTCATCACCATGCGGATTGAGAAACTGGCGGTAAAACGGATCGTGACGCTCTTTCAGCTGGCCAAGAAAGAGCCCGGCCTTCATAGGGAGGTACTGGGGATACTTTGCATTGACCGGGTCTTTGAGATGGGCATATGCAGGTTTTTCAAGGAGATCCTGCACCAGCTGGTCCGATCGGGCGAAGAGATCGTCTTTCAGGTTCCCGAAAAAATTGAGTTTCACGGGTTTGAAGTACAGGATCTTTTCTCCGAATGGTACGGCAAACGATCCATCCTTGAGCTGGGTAAGCCCGCCACCCTTGAGAGCGGGTGCATCGGTTCGCGGCATAACTCCAGCGGTTCGCGGTGCCGGGCCCGGATCTCCGACATGCTTTGTAATCTTTACAACCTTTGGCTGGGGGGAGCCGCCAGGACGGGTTCCGCGCGCGAGTGAGGCCCAGGTATCAGGAGGATAGGTCTTGTCGAGATGTTTTTTCCAGAGCGGATCCCGGATTGTCGCGATCGAAACCAGCCGGTATTGCACACCAACCGGAATAAATTTCGCTCCGCAGTGAGTGCACTCGACATAGTAATCTGTGTGAGGTATGCCGAAAAGCTGCTTTCCCGTAATCCTGTTCAGGATCCCAATCCTGCAGACAGGGCACATGCTCATCCATGCGAGATTCTGAGATTCATCATCCGTCGATCCCGGAAGACCAGCAGGGATAGTTGACGCGATATGCCAGGTCCATGTAGGGAGAAGTTGGATCGCCTTCCGTGGCCGGTGCAGCTGCCGGTCGAGGAGTTCGATCTGCTCGGCGATTCCCGCACTGCACAGGACTTCTGCGATCACCGGGACGACCGTCTTTCCCGGAAGTTTCAGGCGCTGTTCAAGGCAGAAGTCAAGCCCCTTGCCGACATCCGCTGCAGCGTCTTTGGGGGTCGTGAGGGGGAGGGCCTTTTTGAACTCGGAATTCAGGCACTCAAGGGTTGCGCCGACCAGTTCACCGGTGATATTGACACCGGCCCGCTGGAACGGCAGACGGGAGACACGCCTGCTCACCGTCTCGGTGGCAAGGGCATACATCTCCGGGGGGATGGGTAAGAACTGGGTATCGGACATTGTGTGCTTCTCATGGTTGGGAGCGAGAGAGGATAAAGTTGAAGGTGCTCTTCTGACCGGGCCGCCTGCGAATAACCCGTTTTTAGTCATTTGGGTCCTGGAGATGCCCGACACCGATCAAACGTCTGAAACAACATCTCACAAAATTTTGTACAATTTTGGACGAAAGGTATTCGGAGAAACAAAAAAATGAGGAACAAAAAAAGCGGATTTCAACAATGGCATCTGAAGAGGTCCCGGACCATTTCCGGGATCTCTGATACTCTCGATGCGACCGGCACACCATGCTTCTTCAGCCAGGCGATCTTCGATCGCGCATCCCCCTCTCCCCCCTCAACGATTGCACCGGCGTGGCCCATCCGCTTGTCCGGCGGGGCCGATACGCCTGCAATGTAGGAGACGATGGGGAGATCCGTTGACTTTGCCCCTTCCTCTTCGAGGTTTCCGCCTACTTCCCCGATAAGGACGACCGCCTTTGTCTGCGGATCGTTTGCGAATTCCTCAAGCACATCGACAAACGTTTGCCCGATTACCGGGTCGCCGCCAATACCGACAACGGTGCTCTGCCCGATGCCGGCGCGGGTGAGTTCATCGACAACTTCGTAGGTGAGCGTCCCGCTCCGGGATATGACACCGACATTTCCCCGTGAGAAGAGGCCGGCTGGCATGATGCCCATCTTTACTTCACCGGGCGACATGAGACCGGGGCAGTTGGGACCTATCACGCTACATCCCTGCGTCCACGCATATGAGATGGCTTTCATGGTATCATGAACCGGAATGTGCTCTGTGATACAGACGATGGTCTCTATCCCTGCATTCGCCTGTTCCATGATGGAATCTCCTGCGGCGCCGGCCGGGACGAAGATCACCCCTGCACCGATATCGTGATCTCGCATTGCTTCTTTCACGGTGTTATAGACCGGCACCCCGTGAACCTGCTGGCCGCCTTTACCGGGAGTCACTCCTGCAACGACTCCTTTTCCCCCGACCTGCCGGGCATAGGTATTCATGAGCCCGATATGGAACTCACCTTGTTTCCCTGTCGCACCCTGCACGAGAATCCCGGTATTTTTGTCGCCATAAATCATGAGGCAACCCCGACTGCTTTCTTCACGACGAGATCCATGGTTTCCAGCATCTCGTATCCTTTCTCCGAGAGCAGCCTCCTGCCCTCGGCTTCATTGGTTCCCGCGAGCCGGACGATCACCCGTTGAGGGATACCTGCAGCGATGATTCCCTTTGCGACTTCATCGCACTTTGTGATCCCGCCGAGAAGATTCACGATAATTACTTTAACTGCGGGGGAACTGGCGACAAGCCTGACCGCATGCATTACGCGCTCGCTCTCGGCGCCGCCGCCAACGTCAAGGAAGTTGGCCGCTTTGCCGCCATAGAACTCGATGAGATCGAGAGTTGCCATCGTGAGGCCCGCACCATTTCCAATCACACCGATCGAGCCATCGAGTTCGACATAAGAAAAACCATGCTTCTCCGCTTCACGCTCGCGTTCGGTGAGGTCGCGGTTCATCGTGAACCCCTGGCGCCCGAGTGCATTGTCATCAACAATGATCTTCGCATCTGCTGCAAAAACTCCCTGCGGCGTTGTTACGAGCGGATTGATCTCGGCTAAGAGCGCGTCCTTCTCACAGAAGACCCGGTAGAGTTTGTTGATCACGGGACCGATCTCTTTTGGTGCAGTGCCGATGAGCTCGCGGAGCATGAAGGGCGGGATGTCACGCATCAGGGGAAGAATAACTGCTTTCCGGATCGCTGCCGGGTTGTCCCGGGCCGTGATCTCGATATCGACCCCGCCTTCTTCGGTGAAAAGAATAAGCGGCTGTTTGCTTGACCGGTCGACCGTGACCGAGAGGTAGTATTCGTGTCTGATATCGAGCTGCTGTTCGGCGAGGACTTCCTTTACGGGAAGCCCCTTGATCTCTTTCCTGAAAAGAGCGTGGGCTGTCGTGACCGCCGATGCACTTTCGGCCATAAGAATCCCACCGGCTTTTCCCCTGCCACCGACATCGACCTGTGCTTTCAGGACAATCTTCTCTCCCAGTGCGGCGAGATGTGCCGGAAGTTCGGTCTCCGATCGGATCAGGAAGCCCTCAGGGACGGGAATGCCGTACTCCCGTAGCACTTTTTTTGCCTCATATTCCCGTAGTTTCATTTTTTCCCCTTTGATGCGAGTTCGAAACCCAGTTTCAGGGCTTTCTGGTTGAGTGCCTCCGTTCCCTTAGGCACTGAGTCGAGGATTGCCTTTTCAATCGCAGATTCACTGACGATGTGCGTCGTTGACACGAGAGCGCCGAGCATAACGATGTTTGCCACGATGTCGCGCCCGAGGGTCTGCTTTGCTTCTTGTGTCGCCGGTATTTCTATGCAGGTACATGCTGGGCGGGAAAGGACGAGGGTCGAATCGACCAGCATCACCGAGGATTCCGGCGCATTTGCCCCGTACTTCTCAAGGCCTTCCTGAGACATGATCACATAGATGTCGGGAGTAACAACTTTCGGGAAAAGGATCGGGTTATCATCGATGATGACAGCGCTCATTGAAGCCCCGCCGCGTGCTTCCGGTCCATATACCTGTGTCTGCACGGCGAACTTGTTGTCGTACATAACTGCAGCCCGGCCAAGGATCACTGCCGACAGGATGATCCCCTGCCCGCCAAACCCCGAGAACCTCACCTCGTACCTCATCGTTTACCCCCGATATACGGCCTGTCCCGTCGTGACAGTTCGCCGACAATGAACATATCTTCAGGAACCTTCTCGCCCTGTTCGATCATACGGTCCACCTTTGCCTTGAGAATTGAATGAGCCCGCAGGTACTCGACGTGATCCGCAACTTGTTTGAACTTGTTCCTCCGGCCAAATGCGGTCGGGCATTGGACCATCGCTTCGACGAATGAGAACCCCGGCGTCTCAAGACCAACTTTCACGGCTTTTTCCAGCTCCTTAACGTGATAGGAAGTCCAGCGTGAGACGTAGTTTGCCCCGGCGGCGATAGCAAGCTCGCAGAGATCGAACGGGATTTCGGCGCACCCGTAGGGCGTTGTCGACGAGAGACAGCCTCTGGGAGTGGTCGGGCTTCCCTGTCCTCCGGTCATCCCGTATATCTGGTTGTTCATGCAGACGACCGTGAGATCGATATTTCTCCGGCATGCATGGATGAAGTGATTTCCCCCGATTGCAGCGAGATCGCCATCACCGGTGAAAACGACCACGTTGAGATCCGGGTTCGCCATCTTTACGCCGGTGGCAAATGCTATCGCACGACCATGGGTGGTGTGGAGCGAATCGGTGACAATGTAGCCGGGAGCACGTGATGAACAGCCGATACCGGAGACAAAAACGGTCTCCTCCTTTTTCCATCCCATCTGGTCGACTGCCGCCAGCGTGCAGTTGATGATCGTCCCGTTCCCGCACCCGGCGCAGTAGATATGCGGGAGCCGGTCCTGCCGGTACCAGTCCTCGAAACTCATCGGTTCGCCTCCAAGGCTGCGACCAGCTCTCCGGGAGTGTGAAGCTCCCCGCCGAGCTTCGGGATGCTTCTGACCGGCACCCTCACGTGCCGCTCGATCTCCCGCGCCATCTGCCCGAGATTCATCTCGGGAACAAGGAAACGTTTGGCATTCTTAAATACGGCGAGCGCTTTCTCCGGGAACGGCCAGACTGTGCGGACCCTGAGGAAACCGATCTCCGGGCCGGGGCGATCGTGCATTACCTGCTGCACCGTGCGGACAGGTGCCCCATAGGCGATAAATACCTGCTCGGCGTCGGGGTTGATGATGTCATAATCCGTCATATCGTCCCGGGCTAGTTCGATCTTATCCACCAGCCGTTGCACGAGTGCAGCATGCAGGTTCGGATTGGTCGCACTCGGGTACCCCCGCTCGTCATGGGTGAGTCCCGTGACATGGACCCCGTAGCCCTTCCCGAACTGCGGGAACCCGGGTATGAGATCTGCATCCGCTTTGAAGGGGAGGAAACCTTTCACCAGCTCCTTCCGGGGGATTCTCTCGACGGAATCGGGTATTACGATCTTCTCGCGCATATGCCCGATGGTCTCATCGGCCATCAGGAAAACCGGCACCCGGTATTTGTCGGCGAGATTAAATGCCCGGACCGTGAGCTCGTACATCTCCTGCACATTTGCAGGACAGAGCGCGATAATACTGTAATCCCCGTGCGAGCCGAACCGGCACTGCATCATGTCACCCTGTGCAGACATCGTCGGCTGCCCGGTCGAAGGACCGCCCCGCTGCACATTCACGATAACGCAGGGCGTTTCGGTCATCGCAGCATACCCGATATTTTCCATCATCAGGGAGAATCCAGGCCCGCTCGTCGCCGTCATTGCCCGGGCACCGGTCCATGCAGCGCCGATCACCGAAGCTATACTCGCGATCTCGTCTTCCATCTGGATGAAGACCCCGTTTTTCTTCGGGAGTTTTACCGCCATATGCTCAGCGATTTCTGTCGACGGTGTGATGGGATAACCGCCAAAGAAATTGCATCCTGCCGCAAGAGCCCCTTCTGCACAGGCAGTATTTCCCTGCCAGAACTCAATCCGTGTCAATATTCAATCGCCACCTTTTTGGGTTCGTACGGCTCTTCTTCGATCCATGTTATCGCCTGGTCCGGGCAGGTGAGCTGGCAGACCCCGCAGAGCGTGCGGCCGTACAGGTGCCGGAGCCGGCAGTTGGTACAGCGCTCGGGATGATCGAGCTCTGGCACAACAATGCCCCGGCGGTTGGGTTTTTTCCCTTCCCTGAATATTTTATAGGGGCATACTTTCGTACAGAGGTTGCAGCCCTTGCACCGGGTCTCGTCAATGGCGAGTTTCATGAAGTAAATCCTATCGTATTATATAACCGTTAAGGTGAAAAAAACCTATTCTTTTCTGCAGGGTCCACAAGCGCTTCCCGATTCCCGGTAACAACGGTATTCGGATGCAGCCTTCTTCATCACCGAATCGAAGAGATCGTTTCCGTTCGCATCGATGCCCACGACAAGGGGGAGATGATCCAGCTCGATTGCCCATACGGCCTCAGCCATCCCGAGGTCCTCGAAGAATACACCTTTGAGTTTCATTCGGGCAGAAGCGAGTGCTGCGCAGCCACCGGTGAACGCAAGGTACACTCCTTTGCCCTTGAGCTGCTCGCGTACTGTCGATCCCATCCCGCCTTTCCCGATGAGAGCCCGGACACCGCGATCGATCAGGAAACCGGAGAGCTCGTTCATTCTCGCCGACGTAGTCGGTCCCGCAGCCACAATGCGATTATCCAGTATAACCGGCCCGCAGTGATAGATAGCCGCACCCTGTGGATCGAAGGGGATTCCGGCTTCCTGCATTCTCATATGCGCCTCGTCCCGGGCAGTATAGACGGTACCGGAGAGTTCGACGCAGTCACCTGCCCGTAGCCGTAAGACCTCATCGCCGAGCGGGGTCTTCAACTGTACGCACGGGTTCACCATTTCACCTCGACGGTTGCATGCCGGTTAGCCCAGCACTGGACGTTTACCGCAACAGGGAGAGAAGCCGTGTGACAGCCGGCGGTCTTGATCTTCACCGCGAGCGCTGTTGTTGCGCCGCCGAGACCCATCGGGCCTATCCCGAGACGGTTGACGGCCCTGCAGATCTTCTCTTCCGTTTCGTCCATCCAGTCTACCGGAAGGAGGAGAGCTTCTTTTGCGAGTGCCGCTGCACCATCGAATGTTCCCCCGATCCCGACCCCGAGAATGACGGGGGGGCAGGGTTTGCCCCCGGCATTCAGTACAGTTTCCACAATGAAATTTTCAATCTGATCCTTCTGCGACGGGAGAAGCATTGCAATACGGGAGACATTCTCGGCCCCGGCTCCTTTTGGCAGGATCGTAACGGTAAACCGGTCACCGGGTTTCACATGGATGGCCGGCATACCGGCCCCCGTGTTGTTTCCGGTGTTTTTCCGGGTAATCGGATCGACGACATTCGGACGAAGGGGCACTTCCCGGGTCGCATGCCGGACACCTTCCGCAACCGCATCGTACACGGTGCTCGTAAGGGGCACTTCCGGGGGCAGGGTAAGATACACTATCGGAACACCGGTATCCTGGCAGAGCGGAACCGCGAGCTCTTCGGCAAGGGAAATGTTGCGGATAATATTGGCAAACTCACCGCGTGCGACAGGATTTGTTTCCGAGGCCGAGGCTCGCTCTATCGCCCGTTTCACGTCCGGTGGAAGGCGTATGACCGCTTCCCGGTACGCGAGGAATGTAGCATCGGCAAGTGCTGACCTGATTGGATCGGTATCCGGCTCCTGCATTCATCTATACTGAGGAGCGAAGGGTAATATAGAGATCGGGGTAGAAATTCGACCATTCCCCTTTTCAACTGCGGTATCTGCTACCATCACCTTCAAAAATGATAATTTGTGCATACACCAGATATTCTACCAATTTTTTCACCATGATTTTCTCACCATGATTACTACCCGGAGCACCACATCCTCTTTTCCTCAAACCCGATCAACAGCAGTCGGCTGCTTACGTGCTCAGCCCGTACCCTCCCAGAATATTTTTGGAAAAACCGGACCCCCTCTGGAAATATTTTTGGCTTTTGGCTGACCCCGTCCAGAATATTTCTGGAAATGCGTGACCCCCTCCAAAAAAGTTTTCGGGCCGGCAAAAAATGTTCCAATAGCTCGATCAATCCGGATCTTCCGGGTGCCCGTAAGATCATTTTCCATACCCTGTTACTTCAGGCCCGCTACGCCATTCAATTTGCTGCTTTGGTGCAGAGTTCGTGCATCTGGCATATAACTGCACCACAAACCCGAAGTCCGATTCCTGAAAAAGCCGGAAAAGCTTACCGAAAAAAGAATATTGAAAAATGGGAAAAAATTTACTTTTTGCCGCCCTTTGCCGGGCCTTTCTTCTCTTCGGCCTTTGCGGGTGCTGCTTCCTTGCCGCCCTTGGCCGGTGCGGCTCCCTTGCCGGCATCCTTGCCGCCCTTCGCTCCACCCTTTGCTGCTTCTGCTCCCTTTGCCGGCTCAGCTGCTGCTGCCTCTTCAACAACTACTGGTGCTGCGACAACCTTCTCACCAACAAGCTTGGGTGCCGCAACGATCCTGCCGCTGACCTTGAGCACGCTGGTCTTCAGGTGCGAAGGAGTCGGAAGCTTGTATCCCGCGTGGTTCAGTGCATCCTTGATCTTGTCAAGGTACTGGGGCGTGGAGTATACGGTCATGATCTTCTGGTTGGCTTCGACACGTGCTGCAGTGCCGACTGCCTTACCGAATGCAAGGCGCATACCTTCCGAGACACGGTCCGCACCGGCGCCGGTTGCCTGCTTGTTCTCGCGAAGCACGTGGTGCGGGAAGACCCTTACCTTGAAGTGGAAGTTCGATCTCCCGACTTCCTTCATCAGCCTGCGGTTCGCGGTAATGCGAGCTGCCTCGAGGGCACTGTGCCGGATCTGGCATGCTTCTTCGACAATGAGGTCAACTTCAGTCGGGAATTCCTGAGAGAGGTTGCCCATTTCGAACTGTACAATCTTGCTTCCCGGAACACCGCCCATATATTTACGTCTTGTATAGGCCTTCTTCGAGATGTTCCTGTACATCTTTGCCGGTTTTCTAACCATCGCGTCCTACTCCTGTGTACTATTGGCAAAAGCGGGCATAATCATCAAGAGATAATCAGATGATCCTGCCGGTACGCTTCACAAACTGCTTTTATAAAATGGAGATGCGGCGTATTAAACCTTACTGGACTCCGGACTCCTCGTTGATCATATCGAGAAGGTGACGCCGGATCTGGACAAACTGCTCGCTCGTCCGCTCACGGGGACGGCCCTCCGGAATGATGACAATTTCACGGATTGTCCCCGGCCGACGGGTGAGGACGATAATCCGATCGGCCAGGAAGACAGCTTCATCCACACTGTGCGTCACGAAGAGAATAGTCTTTTTTGTCTTCTCCCAGATCTGGAGAATCTCGTTCTGCATCCGATTCCTTGTCTGTGCATCGAGCGCCCCGAAAGGTTCGTCCATGAGAAGAATTGAGGGGTTGATCGCAAGCGCCCTTGCAACCGCAACACGCTGCCTCATCCCACCGGATAGTTCATAGGGGAAGCTATGCTCAAACCCTTTGAGTCCCACAAGTTCCAGGTATTGTTTTGCGCCCGCCTCACGTTCTGGCTTTGGTACTCCTTTTAGTTCAAGCCCGAGCAAAACGTTATCGAATACCGTCCGCCACGGGTACAGGGAATACTCCTGAAAAATCATCGCCATTTTCGAGCTTGGTTTTGTTACCGGGGAATTGTCGACAGAGATCGTTCCCAAAGTTGCAGTTTCCAGGCCTGCAATGATCCGCAGGATCGTAGTCTTTCCGCAACCGGAAGGGCCAAGGATACAGATGAATTCGCCATCATTGACTGTCAGCGAGATATGGTGCAGCGCTTCGATCGTTTCACCTTTCTCAGTAGTGAATACCCGTGAAACGTCATTGAGGGAAAGGGTCATCGTTCAAGCGTCCTCCAGCTGAACCAGCGTTTTTCCACGAATTTGAAGACGAGATCGATTGCAAGACCGATCACACCTATAGTCACCATACCGGCAATAATAATATTCATCTGTCCCTGGTTGTACGCGTACATGATCAGGTACCCAAGGCCCGATGTCGGCCCGGGGAGAATTTCTGCAGCAACCACGCACATCCACGCAATGCCGAACCCGACCCGGAGGCCTGTCCAGATTGTGGGGGCGGCACCGGGCAAAAGGACTTTTGTCAGTACCTGCCGTTCGTTTGCCCCGAGTGTGGTTCCAACCTCGATCCAGGTTTTTTTCACGCCACGGACCCCGTCAATCGTATTGAGCAGGATCGGGAAGACCGACCCGATGAAAATGATGAATACTATAGAGGCTATGCCAAGTTTGAACCAGGCGAGGGCAAGAGGAACCCAAGCCAACGGGGGAACAGGCCGGATAAGTTCGAGGGTAGTGTCAAAGAATTCATTAATCAGTTGAGATCTGCCCATACCTATACCGAGAGGAATGGCTACAGCTGCGGCAATAGCAAATCCAAGCGTGACACGGTAGATACTCACCTGGGCATTCTCCACAAGACTCCCGGTTCCCAGAATATCGGCAAACGGGTTCAGCAGTACCGGGATTACCGTCTCAAGCCCTGGAAGATAAAAAGGGTTGTTGATGACGATTGCGGCGACTTCCCATCCGATGATGAGAAGTACAGGCAATATCAGTCCAAGGCGTCGCTTCATTGTGCTTGACTAATAATGAAACGCCATCTTACATCAAATTTGCACTTCTTTTGTTGTGAGACCGCTGTCCTGGATAGCAAACCGGAGCATGACATCCTGGATGGATCCTTTACCGGGGGCTGCGATAACCAGTGGTTTGCCTGCATCAGAGCGCTGTTTTGCCCATGCTGCAAAGCTCTGCCAGTCCTGTACAGGTGCACCTTTAGTCACGACAAGACCAGATCCGAGGTTGTCAATCGGGTAGAGGATTGTTATCGGGGTGCCTTTGTCAATGGCCGCAATTGCTGGCGGTGCACCGACATAGGACATCTGGATACCATTGGTTGCTGCAAGCTGCATGAGGGCAGGACCGGCAGCAGCCGAAACCAGCTTGACTTCGGCGACTTTCTGGCCGTTCACGATGAAGTCTGCAACATCAGGCTTGGCCTTGGTCAGATCCTGTGGTTTGAGGGCAATACCATATGTGTCATTGAAATACTGCCAGTTCTTGACTGCAACGAAAAGGGCAGAGTGATCGACGGCCATGAGGTACCCCACAGTTACCGGGTCTTTTACCGTGGCAGGTGTCGTAATTTTCTTTGCAGCTATGATGGCGCTGGCATCCTGGTATGGCTGGAAGTTGTAAAGCAGTTTTGTCTCATCAGCAGGAGTGCTGTTTTTCAGGAAACCATTTACGGAGCCGATGTCGATCTGTGCCTGGACAAAGTCACTCATGCTGCTCTTCCATGCATCAGAAGGCGTGTCCGTGAATCTGATGGTCGGCATTGAGTTACTGACAGCGGTGACCGAGGATACACTCACATTGCCGTACGTAAAATTCTGCTTACCGGCAAGCCAGTCCGCAACGATTTCAGAGGATTCTTTCGGGTGATCGGTGATGTACTGGCTTGAAGCGAGATTTAAGGCGCTGAAAGCAGTCACGAAATCAGGGTTCGCGGTGTTGAAATCGTTGCGCACGATGAAGACGTTCTGTGGGTGGTCGCTCCACTTGCCTGCCGGAGGAAGATCCTTAGAGTACGAGGCAATCTGCCCGATATTGCTCTCGAGTCCTGCTTCAACAACAGGCTGCCATGAAATGTAGCCGTCGATCTGGTTTGTCGCAAGAAGACCGGGCATGGGGCCAACACCCTGAGTATAGAGAATCCCGACAGTTCCCTGCGATGCCGCCGTGGGAGAGGCGTTTGTTGCACCAGAAGGCGTTCCTGCGGGCTGGGTGCAGCCGGCAGTGAGCAGAACAAGAGCAATTGCGATCAGAGCAATTGCCGTAATTTTCATTCCTTTCATACCGTCTTTCTTGAGTCTGGCAAAATAAAAAAGTATACGATCTGGTAACAAATAATCGCTTTCTGTCATAATATTGCTAAAAAAAATCTACTTTGCGGTCAATTTTCTGATTTAAATGTCCAGAAATCCTGGATCGGTTTTGCCATTATAGTGGACAATGGAGGAAAATATTTCCCAAATTATCACAATTGTACCTGCTATATGGTCCAGGCCGATCCCATTGACAAGCTCATGCGCGCAGCTTTGATATCAGATGAGGAGTTCGTATCCACCCTCAATAATCTCCTCCATCACGACCTTCGTATCAGCGTACGGGAATTATCCGCAAAAAGCGGGATCGCCCAAAGTTCCCTCTACAAGATCCTGCACGGAAAGCGGTCCCCGAACCTTTCCACATTACGGGAAATTATCCGGGCGCTTCGCCAGCTCTATCATATAGGAGAAGAGGATTTTATAGGCCTCATCGCGGCCCGGCAGGTTCTTGAGAGCGTGGAAGATCGCCACATCGATGTCGAAGGCCACCGCCGGCGCGTTCGCGAATACCCGGTCCATACGATGGAAGACGCCATTGTTGCCGCGGTCAGGGCAGAACGCGAAGGGGCGATCGCTATCGTATGTGCACCAATCGTATCCAGTGTCATCGAACAGCTTGTCCACGTGCCTGTCGCGACCATCATTCCCCGTGAATCGGTCCAGCGGGCAATAGAAGTTGCGGCCCGCAAGGCGTGGTTTTAATCAGTGCGCGACCAATAATTTACAGATTAATCCTGATGGTGAACGGATGCGAACCGACGTTGTGAGGCTGGGGCGCCTTTCGGGCGAGAGGACGGGAGAGATGATGAAATTCCTCTCATCCATGCGTGCAGATCACTGTATTGCCGATGCCGATATCCTTGTGGATATCGCTCATGTGATGATGCTGGACAAGCAGAAGATCATCGACCGCGATATCACGAAACAGCTGATACCGGCGTTGCTGGAACTCTTTGACGAAGGCATCCCGGATGAAGTCTTCGATGACCGATTCGAAGATGTCCATGCGGGAATAGAAGCCCTTCTTATCGAAGCAGTCGGTGTCGAGGTCGGAGGACGTATGCATATGGGACGATCCCGCAACGACGAGGTCGTGACCTGCATTCGCATCAAGCTCCGCGAGGAACTTCTCAAACAAATGGCAGCGCTCTTAAAAGTACGGGAAGTCCTCGTCGCCCTCTCAGAACAACATATCGAGACCGTGATGCCAGGGTTCACCCACATGCAGCACGCCCAACCGACGGTACTCGCCCATCACCTCCTTGCCTACGAGCAGATGTTTTCCCGGGACTTTGACCGGCTGAAAGATGCATATATCCGGGTAAATCTCTCCCCGCTCGGTGCAGCCGCATTCGCATCGACCGGGTACCCCATCAACCGGGAGTATACCGCGAGCCTTCTCGGTTTCGATGGCGTTGCAGCAAACACCATGGATGCAGTTGCAGCCCGTGATTTTGCATTGGAAACGCTTGCAGATCTCTCGATCCTGATGACCAACACCAGCCGTCTCTGCGAAGAGCTGATCATCTGGAGCACCTCGTTTGTTAAATTCGTCAGCCTTGACGACGCCTTCTGTTCAACCTCATCCATCATGCCCCAGAAGAAGAACCCGGACACCGCCGAGATCATGCGGGCAAAGACCGGATCGGTCTTCGGTGCTTTTACCGGAGCGCTGGTTACGGTCAAGGGACTCCCGATGAGTTACAATCGTGACCTCCAGGAGCTGACGCCTAATATCTGGCGGGGGATGCAGGATGCAAAAGAGAGCCTGAGGTTACTCGTCGACATGTTGTCGAGCGCCACCTTCGATACCGAGAGGATGAAGGAAGAGGCAGCGAAAGGTTTCTCGACTGCAACCGAACTCGCGGATACCCTGGTCAGGTCGTACGGGCTCCCGTTCCGGACTGCCCATAACATTGTCGGGAGAGCAGTCCAGAAGGGCAGTCTGTCTCTCGGTACGCTGGAAGAGGCAGCAAAGGAGATCGACACCGGCCTCTCACTTGTGGGGAAAGGATTCACACAACAGACCATCGATGAGGTGCTTGATGCGAAGTACTCCGTTTCGCTCCGGAAAGCAACCGGGGGACCTGCCCCGCTCGCTATTAAGATTGCAATCGGGGAGCGGAAGAAACAACTCGATGCTGATTCCTCAGTTATCGATACCCGTCTTGCGAAACTTTCGAAAGCAAAAGACGATCTTATCCTTGACGCCCGGAGGCTGGTAGCATAACGCAGCAGGAAAAACCCGGCGACGTCGTCTCCTGTGATTATGGAGGAAAACAGAGGAAGGGAACGTTCATCACCAAAAGAGACGGAATGTCGGTAATCAAGCTCAATTCAGGATATAACATCGGGGTTCCTCCGGAATCATGCATCTTCTCTGAACACGCCCTTGCTGAACCGGCGAAACGGCCTGATATAGTTCAGGACAAGAATCTGCCGCGGCTTTCCATAGTATCTACAGGCGGAACGATCGCAAGCCGCATTGATTACCGGACAGGTTCGGTTACCAGCCAGTCCGATGCTGCAGCAATCCTCCGGGCTATTCCCGAACTTTCGAAGGTTGCGCATTATACCACAAAATCGCTCTACACGATCCTCTCGGAAAACATGAACCCGGCAATCTGGCAGGAACTTGCAAGGGCTGTTTTCGAAGAGATTAAGAATGGCGCCGATGGGATCATCGTAACCCATGGGACTGACACCATGGCATTCAGCGCTGCGGCGCTCAGTTTCATGATCGACACCCCCGTCCCGATCATCTTCGTGGGGTCGCAGCGATCCGCTGACCGACCTTCAAGCGACAATGTCATGAACGCAGTCTGCGCAGCAAAAGCGGCAACCAGCAATCTTGGCGAAATAGCGGTCGTGATGCACGCAACAACGAACGATGATATGTGTTCGATTCACCGGGGGACCCGGGTCCGCAAGATGCACACGTCCCGTCGGGATGCGTTCCAGAGTATCGGGGTCCCTCCGATCGGATCTGTTGCCTATCCGTCGCTGGAAATGGACCTGACAGGCGATGCTCTCACGCGGGGAACGCGCAGACCCGCATTGCACGACAAACTTGATGATCGCTGTGCCCTTCTCTACTTCTATCCGGGTATGTCTCCGGACATTCTCAAGTCCTTTGAAGGATATCACGGGCTCATCCTCGCCGGTACGGGTCTTGGACACGTCAGCACGACACTCATTCCACCACTTCGCAAGCTCATTGAGTCGGGCACCGTTGTTATGATGACATCCCAATGTCTCCAAGGGAAAGTGTGCGACCGGGTCTATGATACCGGACGAGACCTGCTGGAAGCCGGCGTGATCGAAGGCGCTGATATTCTTCCCGAAGTTGCGCTCGTAAAAATGATGTGGGTGCTCGGAAACGAGAAGAACCCGGAGAAGGTAAAAGATCTTCTCCGGACGAATCTCAAGGGCGAATGCAACCGGAGGAGCCTCCATGGACTCTGAAACTCCCCGCCTGACTGCCGGCATCGAGATCCACCAGCAGCTCAACACAGAAGAGAAACTCTTCTGCCACTGCCCCACGACACTCCGGGATATTGCCGAACATTCGGGAGAATTTTTCCGGTACCTGCGGGCAACCGAGAGCGAGATGGGTGAGATCGACCGGGCCGCAAAAGAGGAGATGAAGCGGGACCGGAAATTCCAGTATTATACGTACGATACAACTTGTCTTATCGAAAATGATGAGGAACCGCCAGCGCCAATGAACGATGAGGCGCTTACCGTCTGCCTGACGATTGCAAAGATGTTTGGCATGACCCCGGTTCCGCAGATACATACGATGCGGAAACTGGTTATCGATGGCTCGAACACGAGCGGGTTCCAGCGCACTGCCCTCGTCGCTCTTAACGGTAAGCTTCCAAACGGAGGGGAGATAGAAACCATCTGCATCGAAGAGGAAGCAGCACAAAGGGTGAAAGACGATATATTCTCCCTTGACCGGCTCGGCATCCCACTCGTCGAAATTACTACGTCACCCTGCATGCATACACCTGAAGAAGTCCAGCAGGTCGCGGAATATGTCGGGATGGTCCTGCGTTCTACCGGAAAAGTGAAACGGGGGATCGGGACAATCCGGCAGGATGTAAACATCTCGATCGAAGGAGGAGCACGGGTAGAGATCAAGGGGGTCCAGGAACTCGATCTCCTCGCCGAAGTAGTAAGGCGCGAGATGCAGCGGCAGCAGAGTCTCATCGCGATTCGCGATGAACTCGTATGCCGGCATGCATCGGTCGATGCCTGCGATGCGAAGGATATCACGGATCTTTTCAAGGATACTAAATCTGCGGTCCTGAAGAAAGCAAAACGTATCCATGCGATTACCCTGAAGCGTTTCGCAGGGCTTGTCGGCAGGACCATCCAGCCAGGCAGGCGTCTTGGCAGCGAGATGTCCGATTACGCGAAAAAATGCGGGGTCGGTGGAATATTCCATACCGATGAGTTACCCGCGTATGGCGTTACACAGGAGGAAGTTGTTTGCCTGCGGGACCGGATGATGGCAGCTGACGACGATTGCATAGTGCTTGTTTCCGGCGCGAGCGAGAAACAGGCTGAATGCGCCATTAACCAGGTTGTAATCCGGACAGAGATGGCCATGTCGCAGATGCCTGTACCTGAAGAAACAAGGAAGATGCTCGATGAGGGGAGCACTGCTTACATGCGCCCGCTCCCCGGTGCAGCAAGGATGTACCCGGAGACCGATGTCTTTCCGATACTTATTGATGATTCCCGTTGGAACTCGCTTAAGATCCCGGAGCTGCTGAGCAAAAAAGCCGACAGGTACGCAAAAGAATATGCGATTGAACGGTCGTACGCACATCAGCTTGTTTCATCTGAAAGGCTCGCGGTTTTCGATTGTGCGGTAAGAGAGGGAATAAAACCAAAACTTGCCGCCTTTACAATACTCTCAACATTGACCGAACTGCGGAGAGAAGGTGTTGAAGTCCAGAAAGTCAAGGATGAAGCGCTTCTCAGGATCTGGCAGGCAGTGGAAGGCGGGAAAGCCGCACGCGAAGTTGTACCGGATCTCATCCGGTACATAGCTTCGGGTTGTTCGGTCGATGAGGCCATTGCCCGGCTTGCTCCTTCGGTCTCGCGCGAAGATCTCGAAATTATTGTTAGGAAGATCATCGAAGCGCGTGCGGATTTCGTTCTCCAGAAAGGAATTGCCGCACTCGGCCCGCTGATGGGTGTCGTAATGGCGGAGGTACGAGGATCCGTTGATGGAAAAATGGTCAGCGAAACCCTCAAAAAGGGAATTGCCGCAAAACTTGCCGGAAAATGAATGTTTGTGATATATATTTTTGATGTGGATGATGATTGATCCGGACAGGAAACATGCGCGAACATTTATGAGTGGGGCGGCAGAATTAGATAAGGAGTTTAATTATGGGTAAAACAGGCACAACCATCTGGGCGCAGGTAAAAGGCGTAAAGGGGCAGATCAGGCTCGTCCCCAAGAAAGAAGGAGAGCACAAGACCCCCGGACCAAACCAGCGGTTCAAGGCGGGGGCAAATGTCAAGCAGATCGACGCCGCAGCCGAAGAGAACAAGGGACGCGGCGGCGGACGTGGCGGTCGCGGCGGAAGACGCGGTGGCGACCGGTCTGGCGGATCGGGTATGAACGAATCGACAGCAAACCCCATGATCCGCAGGCACATGAAGAGACCGAAAATATCGGCTCTCGGTGCCAAGGCAAAATCCGCACGGTAATTTTCCGGGTGGAATATTCAAAAGCCCGCGATGGGTTCGAGGGGTTAACCCAAACCCCTCTGGTTTTTTTCACGCACTGTTAGTGCATTTCCGGGATCGTTTCCATGAAAACTATATTTTATTCCGAGCATCTATGGTGAGTATGGATCTTGCAACCGCAGTAAAAAGTTACCAGTTCGGAGAACGGGCCAAGTCAGAACTGATCATGGTCTCCCAGCTGTCAAGCGCACTCACCGGCTTTTCTGCCCAGGATAAAAATGGCGGGAAGAGGATGCTCCTGATGACGATGGAGACGGTCAGGAGCGAACTCCAGTTTGCCCTGCGGAGTACCGGGCAGAACGAGTTCCAGAAAGCGATCAATGCCTTAAATGAAGCGATCTCGCTTGTCGAGAGCAACCAGCCGGAACAGGCAGCAGAAAAAATTGCATCGGCCATAAGCGCCTCGACAACTTCGGCACAAACCGCATGGCAGGTACTCTCGGAACATGGACTCCTCTGATTTTTTCGGGTTCTTAACGAGCCGGACATCTGTCCGGGAGTACGAGAGCGAGCCACTCACGGCCGATGAAATCGACTACATCCTTAGCTGCGCAAGTACCGCACCGAGTGCCGGAAATCTCGAAGCATGGGATGTTGTAGTCGTCTCTGATGAAGACGGGCGTCTTGAACTTGCAGACGCTTCCTTTGCACAAGCGCACGTTGAAAAAGCTGCGGTTATTTTCGTAGTATGTGCAAACTATGTCCGCTCGATGTCGAGATATGGGGAACGGGGTATCCTTTACGCGGTAGAAGATGCAACGATCGCATGTACTTACATGATGCTTGCGGCCCATGCAAAAAATCTCCAGTCCTGCTGGACCGGAGCTTTCGATGAAGAAGAAGTGCGTGAAATTCTCCAGCTCCCGCAACACGTACGCCCCATCGCATTACTGACGGTTGGAACAGGGCATCCATCAGGAAATCTTGCCCCCCGCATGCCTATCGGAGAGCATGTGCACCGCGATATCTGGTAAAGGAGAGGAAATGCCTGACTATAATGTAACTATTGAATCGGCGTGGATCTTACGCGATGTAAAATCGCTCGATGATGCAATCGGTATTGCAATAAGCGAAGCGGGAAAACGGCTTAATCCGCAGGCAAAATATGTAGAAGTTGAGGCAGGTTTTCTTGCCTGCCCGTATTGCGAAGAGACATTATCGAGTGCGATCGTTGTTGCCGACACTGCACTTGTCGGTCTTGTTCTTGAAATGAAAGTGTTCAGGGCCGAGTCACCGGAGCATGCAGAACGCATTGCAAAATCAGTTATCGGTAAGGCACTTCGCGATGTCCCGTTAAAAGTTCTGGAAGTGCAGGCCATATGATCCATGTTATCGGGCACACAGCTATCGATCACATCTCGAAGGTACCCCACCTGCCCGAAAAAAATTGTTCGACCCATATAACAGACAGGCAGATCTATTTCGGCGGTGGGGCCGCAAATATTGCAGCCGGGATCGCAATGCTCGGAGGCAAAACGACATTGATATCCTGCGTTGGTGGCGATTTTCCGGGAAGCGAGTACGATACCTGGATGAAAGATCTCGGCATCGGCCAGCAGTTTTTTGTCGTTCCTGATGCCCATACCCCGACTGCATTCATGTTCACCGAGGATGCAGGGAGCCAGATGACATTTTTCGAATGGGGTGCATCGAAAGCGTTCGAAAGTGCCGAGGCTCCCGCAGTCCCGTTCGCACATCTTGCAACGGCGGATCCTGTGTTCAACTGCAGGGTCGCAGAAAAAGCTGAGTTCGTGTCTTTCGATCCCGGTCAGGACGTATTTTACTATACGAAAGAACAACTGGAATCGATCCTCGTGAACACGGACATTCTCTTTGCAAACCAGCACGAAGTCCAGCAGATGTGTTCGACGCTCAAAATCACAAAAGAAGAACTCATATGTCAGGTTGGAACTGCAGTTTTCACAATGAGTGGCGATGGAAGCGTTCTTTACACGGGAGGCACGGAACAATTTATTCCGGTTGTTCCGGTCAAACTCGCGGATCCTACCGGTGCCGGCGATGCATACCGGGCCGGATTTCTGACCGCGTACCAGATGGGATTTCCATTGCTGACATGCTGCAAAATTGGCACGGTTACTGCATCCTTCGTTGTCGAGCACGTTGGGTGCCAGACACATCTTGCAGACTGGGGAAAGATGCGTGCACGGTACCAGCAGCATTTCGGCACGCTGGAAAACCCGGGCATCAGAAGGGCATAACATGAGCTGGGCTGCACTCACATCCGGGGGTAAGGATTCTGTCCTCTCCATCCAGAAAGCGATTGACCAAGGAATGGATGTACAGTACGTTGTCACTGCACGCCCCAAAAACCGGGATTCATATATGTTCCATTCCGCAAATCTCGATGTCGTACCGGTTATAGCAAAAGTCGGTGGCATGCAGTACGTTGAGATCGAAACTCACGGACGAAAGGAAGAAGAACTCGTAGATCTCGAATCCGGATTAGCCGATCTTGATGTCGAGGGCATCATTGCCGGTGCTGTCGCTTCAGAATACCAGGCGGACCGCGTCAGGGCTATCACGGACAATCTGGGGATGTCGCTCTTCACCCCCCTCTGGCACATGGACACCGAACAGCTGCTCAATGAAGTAGCACGCAGGATGGATGCGATCATTATCGTCACTGCTGCGGAAGGTCTTGATGCCAGCTTTCTTGGGTCGCACATAGATGAAGCGCTTATCGGCCGGCTTAAGCATGTTGCTGCAAAGCGCCGCATCAATCTTGCAGGAGAAGGCGGAGAATACGAGAGCCTCACGCTCGATGCACCATTTTATTCCCGCCCCATAACTTATACAACTTCGAAAATCCGGTCAACATCCGATCGTCACGAACTCGTACTGGAAGGTTTTGCCTGATGGCACAGGACAGTGATGTCAAGCTCGGACAGCTTACGAAATATATTTTCACTGCCCCATCGTGGAAACGCTCGCTTATCCTGATCGTTCTTCTCGGCCTCATTATCGATGGGGCCAACGCCCGGGCATGGCTGGGTATCCCGTTTACAAACCCGATAGCATTCACTCTCCCGACCGTACTCAGCAGTTATTTTGCATTGCCGGAAAAATTTTTGTTCTCCGGTACGATCGCATTCACGCTTCCGGCAATTGCAGCATTTGCGCTGACAAAACCGATTATTGAATTTACCGGGAAAACGATGACCTGGAACCGGTCTGCACTGCTCGCGTTGTCCTGCACGGTATTTGCTGTCATCATAACTCTCGCTTCGCTCGTCATTTCGGTCAAACTCATCCCGCTCTTTTACGCGATCTCGCTCGGATTTATTTTCGGCCTCAGACTTTTTGTCCTGGTGGCAATCGCTGATTACCGGCTCCCCCGGATGATTATTCCTGCATTCACGCAAAGCAGCGTGGGAATTATTGCCGGTATGCTCCTCTTCACACCGGCATTCGGCCTTTTTGCACTTGTTCTCCACATTGTTTTTGGTCTCGGTTTTGCGATCCTGATCTGGATGATCGAGCGTCCACTCCAGCGTGCATTTAAAATCCGGGGCCTCGCGTTCATCAACGCGTTCATTGCCCACATGACCGATGGCTCGAAAGGGATGGAGGATTTCTTCCGCGAGATGGGAGAAGAGGTCTTTGTTCCTCAGGTCTCCTTTTTCTTCAGCAGGGAAAGAAGTAAGCCGGTAATTTTCACCATACCGAACCTGCATCCCGGCCCGATGGGTGAGATCGGTGGGGGAAATCTTCCAAAAGTGATCCATGATTATTTCGAAGACGAGACGCTTGTCGCACACGGGTGCGCAACCCATGACTTTAATCTTGTTTCCGAACGCGAGATTGACAAAGTCACCGATGCAATCGAAAAGACGCGTCCCGGTCTCGGATATTCTGCAATGGCCGGAAGATCGGGAAGGATCACGAATGGAACAGCCCAGGTACTCTACCAGAGATTCGGGGATTCCGTTCTGCTCGTAACTACACGATCACCCAGCAGGACAGAGGATCTCGACTTCTCTATAGGAGCGACAATTATGGCAGAAGGGCACCGGTGGTTCCCCAATGTTGCAGTAGTAGATGCTCACAATTGCATGACGGATCTGTCGTCACCAGTGCTCCTGGCAACACTCACCGCCACCGAATATCAGAACGGATCGCTGGAAGCAATGGATCGGTGCCGGACAACGCCCCTTTACCCATTCAAAATCGGCGCATCCCATGTACTGCTTCCCTTCAGCAGGGAGCAGGGTTTTGGGGATCTCGGGATCCAGGTCCTTGTTTCAGAAGTCGATGGCCAGCGGACTGCCTACGTTCTCATTGACGGGAATAATATGGCCGAGGGTGTCCGCGAAGTTCTTCTCGGACAAATTCTTACCCGGGTGGAAAATGCTGAAGTGATGACAACAGATTCGCACGTAGTAAATACCATAACAGGAAAAAACCCGGTCGGGATGAATGTTCCCGCTTCAGAATTCAGCCCTTATATAATGCGAGCCCTTGAGGAAGCACTGGAAAATCTGGAACCCGCCCGATCTGCAGCAAGTACAGCTCACTGCGAACACGTTGTCGTATTTGGATCCAACCGGATCTCACAGCTGGCCAGCACCGTAAACGCGATGCTCGTTTTTGTCGCACCGCTCTCGCTCGCGATGCTGCTCCTGGCGTTCTTGTTGTCACTTATCGCGTACGTTGTGATGATTTAGGATCGTTTTTCCCATTTTCAAGTACGGGATTCCGAAAATATTTTCGGAAATTTCGGATTCTTTCTCTCGAAGAAAATGAGAGTATTTGAAAAATTTGGGATTTTCTGGATTTCCGTATTGTAAAAATTACTTTACGATCGCTGAGGCGTTCGCATCGAATAGGTTGGTTCCCATCGCAAGTGAGAAAAGATACGGATAATTTTCTTTTAAATATTTCATGCAATGCATTCACTCCACAATGAGAAGAGTATAAGCCGGGTTATACCGACCAGAAAACGCCAGCCAGGATACTCTGATAAATCCTCAGCCGAAAGCAAGGTGGAAACCATTACCCGCTACGATGCATCAAGGGATATAAATAAAGGTCGATTCTTCCAAAGAGCGACATCGAATGAGATACCCCCGACCAGATTCGAACTGGTGTCGCCGGATCCAAAGTCCTGCATGATTGACCGCTACACTACGGGGGTAATCTGTGGGATAAGTATAGGTAAGCGTCCGTATTAAATCGATGGTGATTTTCTGATTTCTCAACATTTTAAAAATATTTGTGCCATGAGGGAATCATGGGGAATGATCAATCCGAACTGTAAGAAATCGATGATACGAAATTTTCATTCCTTTTTTCAATTTCTGAAAATTTCAGAGATGAGAGAGAATTTTAAAATTGATCACCGCAGGACATTCTGAATTTTCAAAAACTGGTGATAAAATCTGTGTACCAAACTGAGCTTTCATTATTAAATTACGAGTTCACAGACTGTATAGCATTATATGGTTTATTAAGAGGAGCGGAAGATTAAATGCATAGTAAATCTAACCAAAAATATTGGATAGAATACTGAATAAAGGCAGATTTTTCGTTTGGCAATCAAATTTCCATTTTTATAACAGGAATTTGAATCGAAATTCAAAAAAAAATTAGCGATGTTACGAATTCTCTTTATTTCCTGAAAGAGGGAAGTACTGTTGATAGACCTGTCGTCGCTCTTCAATGTCGGTGTGCAAATAAATCTCCGTTGTTTTAATTGAGGTATGGCCAAGATTTTCCTGGACTACCCTCAGGTTCTTGGATCTCCGGTACAATTCGCTCGCATAGCTGTGACGTATCTTATGGGGCGTAATTCCAACAGGTGCATAGTGCTTGAAAATATGCTGGATTGCACGCGAAGAGATATTTTTTCCCTGTTGCCCGACGAAAAGGGGGCCTTCGATCTGGTTTCCAATAAACTGCAAAATATCTTTCAACGTATCATCATCGAGGAAGACGATCCGCATTTTATCGCCTTTTCCCCGTATCCGGATTGTATGTTCGTCAAAATCGATGTCTTCAACATTGATGTTGCAAAGTTCGGAAACACGTACGCCGGTTGCATAGATAGTCCTGACAATGAGTTTATCTCTAGGATCTTCGATAGAGTCGATAAGGCGCTGGACCTGGTTATGTTTGAGGTACTTTACTTCCTGCTGCTTTATTCTGGGCCGTTCTATCCCGATCAGTGGATTCGTACTGACACCCCCCTGAGTGTACAGGAAACGATAAAACGAACTGAGCGTCGAGATAATCCGGTGAAATGTCTTAGGTTTATAGGTCCTCATCGACGAGACAAATGAAAGATAATCAGTTATCATTACCGGGGTCACTTCGACGCCGGTATCGAGTCTGGCGTTTTCAAAATCTTTCCAGAAAATTACAAGTTTGGAAATTTCGTTATTTCGGCGAAGCCAGACGTAGTATCCAAAATGTTTGATAACCTGCTCATAACTGTCAATGGTGCGGGAAGAGTAATTTCGCATGCGCAGATAGTTGCGGTAGCTTTTGAGCCATTCCGAAAAATACCCGCTTTCCATGCTCTATTCTATTTTATCTCAATTAAATAAAGGTTTGCGCAGAATACCTATTCTGCGAAGTCCTGTTTTTCTGATTCGGACCCGCAAAATCGGCAGTTCTGCGCAACCTTCTTCACACACTTCTTTTGCTCGCACAGCGACTTACCCGCCCTGGCCGGGGCAAAGAACAGCTTCGGTTTATAACTCCGGCGCTGTGCCAGCCGTGTGCTTAGATAATGAATCACAGGATTCCAATATAAATTCTTTTATCTATACTCTCTATATTATGATTATTTTGGCTCATCCTTTTCAAAAATTAGATCGTTTGTCCTTTCGATCATTTTCTGTAAAAAAGGGGCAAATATTGGTTTTCGTTCTTTTATCTTGATAGGAATTTTCTTGGAAGGGACATGTTTGATTGGAATATCCTCTTTTAATGGTGAAATTTGAGTCTTTTCGACAATTTTTTCTTCCTTTTTCGAAAAAATTCCCCATAATATGAAAAAAATTGAAGCCAACCAAATTCCATAGAAATCATTCGAAAAAAATCCGCAGCTAGAAGACGGAGGTCCAAAAACACTTGAAAGAGAACAGAGTCTTAAAATTTCTGGAATTGTCATATTTACCGACGGAATTGGAAATACATACAACATTCCCAAGCAGAAAATTCCAAATAAAATCGGTTCACTCCTTACCATAGAGACAAAATATTTTCGTTATTTTATTTACAGATATGTAATATTGAGAATCAATAGCACTTTTAGAAATGGCACTTTCTTTCATTCTGAGGGTAATTTACCCCATCAACAATGAAAAACGACAGAAAAAGGGTCTCTATCGCAGTTTCAGATCACTTACCCCGATGAGAGCGAGACATCATTACCCAAATCTTATTGAATTCCCGGGGTTTCCAGCATAAATCCTTGGGGATATCTCTTTTTTAAATTCTCTAATGCGAATTGAGGAATTATCGGAGAAATATTCGATATTTGGATATTCTGACCAATTTGGGTATAAATAATTGAAACGGATCCTCTCATTAAACCATTAGGTGTTTCATTTTCCGAAACAGAAATTATATAATTTTGTCCCTTTTCAAGATTAAAGGCCCTTACATCAATATTTTTAAGCAGGGAATTATCAACACGGAAAGGATCCTTATCAATGGGACCGAGAACAATCGACATTCCCGACTGGTTTTTTATATAAAATTCATGCCATCCGGATATCGGATTCCCCGCTTCATCGACGGCAGACAACATCACATAATCTTCCGGGCTCGCAAGAAGAGCACTCCCGAATGGAGCCAGGACAAGAAAAAGAATTACGATGATAAGAATCCCTATAATGGAAAGCAGGAACTTTTCTTTGAACATTAAGTACTCCTTCTATAGAGCAATTTCGATTAGTACTATTTTATTGCTTTTATCTATAGAGAAAATGCGTAAAAATTCCTCGATAAATCCGAAAAATAATTTAGAAATTTTGGAAATTCCAAATTGAATCATATGCATCATGGAGTTTGATATCGTTACATCAAAGATTCCAAAATAAGTTAATATTGGCCTCTATTTTGAAAATTGACAACAATGCACAGACATGTTTTACCATAATCGAGCGATTTTGGTTAAGTATAGTTTGCTTTACATTATGTGTTGTTCGACGTAAAACGTGCAGAATATGCTTCCTCTTGTTCCATAAGAGCATAAAAAATAAATTTGGATATTTCGGAAATAACTATTGAGATTTTTCCACCGTCGAAGCAGCAGATTTCTTCAGGTTCTTGAGAATCCTGGTCGAATCGAGAGCTCTCTTCCGATCCCTCTCAGCCCATTTGGGATTCATCTTCCGGCTCATGACAACCTCCAGGCCGCGGTCCCGAAGCTCGCAAAGTTTCCGTTCAGAGAATAATCCCGGATATCGGAATCGTGGTCGATGAGGAAGACGAGGTAACCATTCCGGGCATTCGATCGGCCCATTCGTATCCATTGGGGATCGATCGGGGTCCTCGCTCCTGTCACCTGATCGACCTCGATGAAGGTATCGAATGGCCGAATCCACGAATCGTTATTGAAGTTCGGCGTATTTTCAAGTTCCTTTACCCTCGATACCGGGTCGATATCCGTTGTCTGGTCGAGCAGATATCCATGATACTGCAGTCGGAATGAGGAGGACCCGAATGCCCACATGCGGGGATCGCTGGACTGGTTCGGTCCATCCATATATTCAGCGACGTAAACGAAGAGGTAGTCCTTATCTTCAGGGGCGAACTGGTCGATGTATTTTCCCCAGAAATCCGAATAATACTTCACCTGGTGAAACCGTGACCATCCCCAGACGGTGACGTTCACGTTCATATCCTTATATCCGCTCACATTCTCACGATGCCAGGAGAAATCCTGCGACATATTCCTTACACCGGAAAGGTAGGGATTGAAGATCTGCTGCTTGGGCGGAGGTGTCGGGTTAACCTCAACGACGGTCCCATTCATCAGGCGAGACTTCAAGGATGCATTCATCCAGGATGGAATTATTTCGGATGTATTGGTCACGTTCGTCACATTGACAGGTACCGGGTGATGGACTGGTGCAAAGAGGGAAAGAATCCCCAGAATCACGAAACAAGAGAATACCACGCAGGGAATCGCAACCGCGATCACTTTTGGCCATTCTATTTCTTCGTCGGGGGCCAAATCAATAAACCGCATGTTGCTATACACTCCGCGACCTTGTTTTGATCATTTTTCCGCCGTCAAGCCTCCCATTATACTTCACGGTCCCGAGCTCCCAGCCTGCAGGATAATTCGGGATCCTATACGGGTCGCTGAAGGACCCGTCCGGTCTTCCGATGTAGGTATGCGTCGTGGGGATCTTGTTCCAGAGCGGTTCGAAATCGAAGAACCTCCCGGCATCAGAGCTGAAACGGATCCCCCGCTTTATAAAAATCCATTCGAATGAGTCCCGCACTGCAGGAAGAAGTTTTACCCATCCCTGGGTACCAAAAACAAAACGAATCCCCATCGAGGCCATCTCCTCCAGGTTCGCCCCGATAATTTTTGCAGATCGCAGCTGGGATTCCGCGATATTGTTCTTTCGCCCTGGTGCAATTCGCTGCGCTTCATCGGCGACGACACACATAGGCAGGTCCACCAGGTGATCCCAGGTATCGTAAATTAATTTCGTGAATGCCGAGGAGATAATACTCGAGTAAATATCCGGGTCAGGAATGAACCGTTTTATCGAGATGATGTCGATTTCTCCCCGCTTGCATTCGGACCAGATACCCTCGCGGACATCAACGGGGACCACGACCGAGTTCTCGAAATTCTTGATAAAATGGGAGATGTTCGCTTCACTAGCCCTGTATTTTTCCTTGAGAATGTCGGGAGCCTTCGGGTTCATCTCGATGCTGAGCTCAAGCCGTTTCCTCTTTGGCATCCCTTCAGGGACCAGGATCCGCAACGGCTGGAAGAGTGCATAGGTGAGGAATTCCGAACTTTTCCCGGTATCCAGGGCAGCCACATGCTCTTTCCCACAGTGGAGAATTCCATCCACTAAGTGATAGAGGAGCGTTGTCTTCCCGGTACGGGTCCTGCCGCCAACTACACCATGTCTTCCAGGCACCGAAAAGAAATCATCATGGAGTTCCTTCGCGATATCCTCGAAGTGATAGTCTGGCCGGTTCTTGAGGATCTCCAGGGCATAGTCGAGGTCGGTCTTTTCAAATGTAACTGCGCTCGTTTGCATTCGCTTCCCCTCCCTTCATTCCGTCGGGATTCCACGATCCTGCATATTTCCCAAAATATTCCTTGACGGCCTCCTGGGTAATGATGAAGTGAACCCTGGCAAAAAGGAAAAGGCGCCGGTGAATGCTCGATGCCCTTCTCTCCAGCTCGTTCCGGGCATCATCGACATCCGGGTTCATGTTGGCATGTTCATGATCGAGATCGAGGACATACTCGTATTTCATGCGTATGCCCTCTTTCCCTTCGACGTTACTTTCGATATCGTCTTTGAAGGATTCCTCGAATTTCTTCAACAGTTCCTCTTCATCGATCGAGGCATAAATCAGGTCATAAAAATCTATGACGAGCCGGATCCGGCATTCCGTTGATTTCCCGGCGGACCGCCCATAGAGATCCTCTTTCTGGAGGATCGCAAAACCATAGACCCCACTCACTGACCATCACCGCCCCGATCGCGTTCCCGCTTCGGTTTCCCGGTGATGGCCTCATAGATGCTAGGCTTCGGGATATCCAGGTCATCCCGGTTGCCGTACCGCAGCTGGACCGGTTTCTCCTCGATGCCTGAGAGATACTCTTTCCGGCCATCGCCCATGATGGACTGGCTCATCGCCTTGAACCGCTGGGTAAAGGTCGCAAGACCATAGAAGATATAGGCCTCTTCCTGGCTCTTCAGAAGGGTTTTCTGTCCCTCTTGTGGTGCCTGCAGGGATAATGCCGATCCCTTCGTAGGAAGGCCGTATTTGGCCCGGACTGCATAGTACCGGGATATCCCGCGTGGCCGTGGCTCATGAGGTAGTGCCATGATCTTATCGGTCTTCGCCTTGATTGCATCGAAGACCGAAAAAACGGATGCCTGGAGATTAGTCAGCCGGCTCAGGGAATCGGGGTAATTCTTATGCCCGATGATGAGCAGAGCGGCTAACCGTAGACGCATGAGAATGGGGTTTAAACCCGCAGAAACATGGGTCCTCTTCCCTCCCTTCTCGTTCGTGACATTCCCTTCGACATTGTCCAGCAGAGAATCGAGCTCGTCTTCTTTTGACAATTTAGTGCCCTCCGAAGAGACTCATGATCGCATGCAGGAAGTAGGAGATCAGGAAGTTCATCGCCGGTCCGATAATGAACCATCCCAGGATAATGCCGACCATCAGCAACATGAAGATCTCGAAACCAAGGAGGTTCTGTTTCGTCAGCGACTTGAGGCCGTTATTGTCCATGATGTTATAGCTGAGAATAGGATCGACCCAGCACTTCAGGACCAGATCATCAACGGTAAGAGGGACCACCTGGCCGGCTATCTGGTACCGTCGGACCTTGAGGCCTTCATTGATCATTACGACCCCGAGAGAGGCACCGCAGCGGCCGGCAATCAGGTAGATATCCTTGATTTTTTTGTCAATCTTAATCCGGATCGGCCGGGTGTCACGGTCCCGGGTATAGAGCACCCCATGATGTTTGTCCAGGAAGGAATCGCCATCGAGGGTGAGTTTCTTAAGGTCTCCTTCGGTAACCGGCATCCCGTCGGGGACCTCATCGATAAGGAGACAGTCGTACGTTCGTGTTCGTTTAAACCAGTCAGAAAATGCCATAACTACCTCACAATTTCGGTTTGAAGAAGTCCACGACCGCCCACAGGAACATGATCAGATAACCATAGAACCGGAGAAGCAGGTCGAAAATTACCATGTTTTTCTCTACCCATTCCCCTGAACCTCCGATGAGGCCTTTTCGATCGACATAATAGACAAAGAGCAGGCCATCACCGATCATGATGATGAGAGGTAGGTTCGGGAGAATGACCGTCAGGAAAAAGCCGAGGCCCCCGGAGCCCAGGGACCACGCGGTCCCGAAGGTGCTCAGGATGTTTTGGTTGTTCGAATCGGGACTCTGCGAGAGGACCTTCTTGAGCTCCGCGATGCTGATCCAGTATCCCCAGATCGAGATATCCCGGTCTGCCTGGACATTGAACTGGATAACCGGTGTGATCGTCGCCGGATTAACCATGACATTAGGATCGAGAGTCGTGTCGATGGTGAAGGATTTTGTTGCATCCGTGGAGGAACAGATGAATGCACCGTTACAGCTCTCGGTCGGAACACCGGTCATGCTTTCCGGGATGAAGACCAGGTAATTGTAGCCCTGTGAATCTACTCCGTAGGTCAGGGTATACGTCGGGGTTATTCCGAGGAAAGGGAAATGACCGTATACCGTGGTATTCGTCACTCCGCCCAACGATACCGTTAAGGTGCTTTGCCAGGGCAACGTATCGGCACTCTGGAGATATCCCTGAATCTGCGATCCGTCGTTCGATATCAGGGTGAAATTTATATTGACATTCGTCGGCATATTGAAAAACGAGAGCCAGATTATGGCGGAATTGTTGAGGGCAGTATTCCAGCCATCGCGTACATTCTCGTTTTGCTGCAGAGCGGAATCCGTCGCATAAGGATTGGTCAGGTTTAGTACCGCAGCTGATACGGGCATTGCTATGCAGATCAATGCCAGGACCAGGATAAGCAGGAGTGATCGTTTCATTTTCCCCACCCCAGCGCTCTCATAATCAGGACCATAATTGCCAGGATAATGAGGACCACGATCCCAACTGCATTCTGATACCAGGGGTCCGTTGAGGAAGTCATCGAGTCGCTCGCTTCCTGCATGTTGATCGTCGGGATAGTCGTTATCGTCGGTGTTGGATCTGCAGCAACCGGATAGACAAATGCGAGGAAGATGAGACCGACTAAAAGCGGGAGAGCTGGAATTACCACAATTTTCCCCCTTTCTTCTTCTTATTCATGAGGATCCCCATCAGGAAGACGATAACTGCCAGCATGATGAGACCCGATATCGTCGGAAAATTAGCAAACCATAACGTCTCTGAACCGGCTACATTGTTAGCCCGGATCGTTGGATTCAGCGTGACAACCGAAGGGGCCGGGGTCGGAGAGGTTGTCGCGACGATCGTACCCGTCGGCGTGGGCGTCAGGGTCCCGGTGACAATATTTGTTATGGTCGGGGATGGGGTCGGGCACCAAAGATAAGGACAAGGATTGTACAGGGTCGGGGTTGGTATAGGAGGGACTGGGTTCGTAGGGATTACCGTCGGGGTAACGTTTGGAAGGTTATGAAGATAGATCCATACGTTTTGTCCCGGCTCGGAATAACGGAAAGATGTATTCCCAACATCAAAAGCCGTCGTGGTACTATTCGCAGTCGCCGTTGCGATATACAAAGCCCCAACTGAAAGATTGAAAGGGTATGGAACGGCCGTCCCAAGATCTGCATCTCCCACCCGCCGAGGATTCGTATAGTAGGGATAGGAATCCAGCGGACCCAGGGCAACATCGTTCCCGGCGACATCCTGCATCCAGAAATGAGGACCTACATAGTAAGTCCCGGAGTCCTGCAGGGCATAGAGGTTAATGTACGCTTCGGGGTTGATGACGGTTTTGTTACCGGTAACATTGACGGTTCCATAAGCAACGCCATAACCGATATCCCGAGTGGGTCCAGAAATGAATTTTACTTGATAGGTTCCTTCCGCCTGATAAGTATGAACTGGGTCAGCGATTAAATCTCTAGGAAAAGAATCGGAGAGTTTTGGAGGATTACCATAGGGATCATAGAGAGCACTACTATAAATCGCACCATTATAACTCCCGGCGAGGATCCAACCGTCACCAAAATCCCATTCCCATGAATTCACGGGCGTCTGATACGTCGTATCATTGAACTGCACGGTCAATGGCGCCGCCCCGGAATGCGGGGTATAGGAGAACGTGACCCCGGAAGTATTCACGGCCGTGATCATCGAGGAAACGTTTTTCCAGCTCATTCCCCCTGCATTCGATACGCTGAAATTAACCGTGTAGATCCCTGGTACCGAATAGACATGCGAGGGGCTCTCGGTCGTTGAGGTCCCGCCATCACCGAACAGCCAGGACCAGTTCGAGCCGGCGCCTCCGGTGCTCGTATCGGTGAATGAAACTGTCAGGGGGACATAGCCGGAAGATGGATTCGCGATGAAGTTGGCGATCGGAGCGGTTACCGGCGGCGATGCGAGGAGGGTGTATTTTGGGGAGAAGTCAGTAAATGCTGCGTTACAAGAGGAATCCTCACTATTATAAACCAAAAACCGCCATCCCATATAAAAAGTTGCCGGATTTCCTGTAATCGTCCCCGATACATTAAATACCCAAGATCCAGACGATGCAGAACCGGAAATACCTGAAGTAGAAAAACCAGTTATGTTAATGGGATTTTCCACATATACTTGTCCTGGACCGCCGCCACAAAGGGCATCATTATTCGATCCAGTCCCACTAGAAGAGATTTGTGTGACTCCCGAATAAATATTCGAGGCGGTCGATGGGACATAGGATACCGTCGCAGATACCGGCATAACTGCAAGCATCAGCACCACGAGCGCGAGGACCACGAAATATCTCATTTTCATTATCGATTCCTCCACCAGATAACGATCCCCACGAAACAAATCAGCAGAATTCCGATTCCAAACTTCTGAGCTGTTCCAAAGGTCGTACTAGCGAAATAATCTGGATTGCTTGCATAGTCCGAGAGGCCTCCCGGCTGGAAAGTGATCCAGTACGCAGAGCTTTGCCCTGGAATATCCGGGAGGACAATCCCCCCGGATTGCGTGGTCCCGTTGAAGACCTCCGTCCCATTCATCTGCGAGATCACGATCGGGTTATCGCCAAAATACGCGCGATCGGTGAAATAGAGCGTAACATCGGCAGAGACCGGAACGACAAACGCAAAAACTACGAGAAGGAGGGCAAAAAAGGGAAAGAGTTTGTTTTTTTTGGTTGACACGACGATCCCCTTAGAACCTGAATGAGAAGATCTCCCTTATCCCTTCGAGTATGCTCGACAGCATGCCGCCGGCGAACCGGACACCAATCATGACCATGATCAGCGGGACGAAGGCGAGGAAGAGCAAGATGACCGCCGGGGCCATGTCGGTCCCGGACCAGCTCAGGATATCGGTCACGGGCTGCATTTCTGCGGTGATGTTCGTTTCAGCTGCAACGCGGCCTATGAGGAAGAGGACTCCGAGAATGCCGACTGCAGGAATCAGCGCCTTTGCCGGATTCTTCTTTTTATTGACCTTGTCGATCCATTCTTCGACCGCAACACCGAGGAAGAACCCGACCATGCATGCGAGAACGAGTGTCGCGATGATGTTAAACAGGAAGAAGTCGGAAATGCCGATACTATTCATCGGGACTTCAAGCAGGCCCGGGGCCAGGAAGATCATCGCAACGAGAGTGACAACCACAACGACCAGGACAATGACCGATCCGACGGTGATTTTGATGAGATCGAAGAGATTCTCGTGAAATCCTTTCTCGTCTCCTCGTGCCTTAAGGGTCTTGACTTTCGACGATTTTCCCCCTACAAGGAAGGAGAACACCGCCAGAGCCAGAATTGCGAATGCAATTACTGCATAGAACATCTGTGCGTTCATGCCAGAGGCTGGCGATACCAGTCCCTATATATGGAAGTTTTTTGCACTATTTTGATGTATAGTAATTCAAACTAAGTCACAATAGCGGTGTGATATACTACGTACATACCTAAGGCTAGAAACAAAAAAAGCGGCCCTTCCGTCGGTGTCGATGCCTCTGGCAAGCCTCCAGCAGGTCCTTCAAAAGAGGCCCTGGAGGGGATTTCTATACGTCGGAGCCTTGGGTTCGAACCAAAGAATCGTGCAGGTCGAACGGTCTATATTGAAAAGGAGCTCCTGGACGCACTGCCCGTCAGCTGCGATCTTAACTTCCAGGTCAACTATGCGCTTGAGCATCTCATTACTAAGCACAAAGATGCCAGGATCGCGGTCGTGGGGAAGGAGGATTAGAATGGATAAGTACGATCTTTTAGCCTGGGGATTTGTGGTTTGTATCCTCGTGGCAAGTCTTTATGATGTTTTGATCATGGGCCGCCAAGATGTTTGTTTACACATGAATATGACCACTGATTTTCTCGGAAGGTGCATCTAAATCTCGATTTTAAAATGGGATTTCCACTGGAACTTCAAACTTTTTTAAAATTTTAAAAATATTTTCAGACGTAACCGCTGGCCACGCTGCAGCGGCTGCCTGGAGGACCTCCTGGAGCGCGATATCGCGATCTCATTTCCACTGGAGCGATCGCCAGGTGCACCGCAGCGGCCATGTGGGGATCCGCTGCAAGGACCTGTACAGGTCCTGTACGTTCTCGTCGGAAAAGAGGGGTTTAGAAATTATTAAAAATAAAAATTGTAACTTCCAGCCACAACAGAGTCAATCCAATCGAGAAGGGTAGAGCAAGGGCATAAGAAAAGATCTTCCAATGAATTTCCTTTTTGAAAGAGTTTTTCGTCGGCGAAGAGACTAGACTAAATGCCGGGAATAACATCGCGAACTCGACAAAACAGAATAATGCAAAGCCAGTATTACTCATGAGGTCCTCCCCATCTCGGTCGATCGGATAATCTCCTTATCGATGCAACCTGTCGAGCAGAACCAGATCTCTTTTCCTGTCGCGACGACATTTCGCTTTATCGTTGCCGGCTTTCCGCAAAAGATGCAAGAATGGAGAGCTGCTATGGTCTTGGCCTCCATTGCATGTCCCCTGCATCCGCACATCACGATTGGCGGGTCACAGAGCGGTGTTTTTGCTCCTATGAGGTATTGACACCAGCAACAGACTGAGATCGGTACTGGAGGCATGTAAGCACGTGGGCAGCGGACCATCTCGATTCCCTCAGCTTTCAAATATTCTAGCATGACTAGGGGAAGCTCTTCAAACAGGAGGCCTCGCTTCCCCCCGGAAAGTCCGGGCATTATGCCATCCTCGGACAACTTGTCAGGAGGTCCGCACGATCCATGACTTCCTTCTTCCATTCCAGCATCAGACATTCTTGGTATCGCCATGAGCGCAAGTGGCACCGATTATGACCACGATGGCCCGGGAGCATCTTGCACATTTTTCCCAGGTCCACGATCTCGATGTTTCCCGGTCCCTTGAGCTCAACAGCATCTCGCGGGAATCCGAACGAGCAGCACGTATATTTCTGGCCATTCGGACAAACACCAGGTACGAAATTTTCCCGATCGCAGCACTTCCCGTTCATGGACCCAGCCCCCCATATTGCATGCAGGTCCCGAAGGAGGCACAGGGTTGTGTCGAACCATGAGAGATGAATGAAGTAATCCTGGCACTAAATTCGATGAAAAATTCGATGAAAAGATGGATCCCGCATGCAATTTGTTCCGGGAAAAAGAAGATTAGCAGCGAGAATATCAAGAGAATAATGTATAACGGAATTTCTATTCGGGGATGTGACATAAAACCACCGAACATCCCCCTAGCGAGATCTTCTCCGAACCCCAATTTAGTCACCCCCCGATTTTTGATTCGCTAGCTGGGCCCGGAGTTTTTTGATTCTTCCTGGGCCAACCTTCAGACGCTTTTGCATGTACCATCGGCTATAGCCGGCCTCGATGGCCTTGAGGACCACCTCATCGCTACTCACTTGAGGGCGTCCCATCTACCCCACCACCAGGGAAAATTCATCGAGAGTGCATTCAGCCGGCTTTCTCTTCCTGGATATTGGGATCATCTCGACATTGAGGCGGACCGCCCGGGACCCCATGCGATACATTTTCCTCCAGATCCAGCCGCCACCTTTCGGTACGACCGAGGCGATCGCGGCTGCCCTGGTCATCTGAACTGAGGATGGAATTATCCAGGGCGCACTTCTCCTGTTTGCTCTTACGAGGATTCCCCACATTTTGAGAGGTTTTGGCTGCTTCGAAGAGGTCATAAGTCCTCCTGAAGATGAGCCTCGATGCAAGCATCCAGGATCCTTTCTGAAGTCAGTTCACCCTGGAGAAAAATGCCGAGATTCTGAAGCTCGATGCCACTCATCAGAGGTGAGGTGATAATCATCCTGAAGTCATGCAATTTCTGCTTCGACTCCTTCAGGCCGATATAGTCGTTCCTTGTAAGCGTCTGAGTCACACACGGCATGATACGCTGCCATGCCTGAACGAAAGGTGCATCAGGACCAGATCCGCCCTCATCAACCTTGAGAACAGGATCATTCATCATTTCCCGGATTTTCGAGACAATGACCCTTCTGCAGAGTGTTGGAATATCGATTTTATATTCCATACACTTGATTTTTGACCAGGTTGAGATCCGGAAATGGATATTCTCATCAAGACGTTCTTTCAAGATGAGTCACCTCCCTTTCGGTACCAAAAATCCGGTTCCGGTTCCGGAACCGGTACCGGAACCGGAACCGGAAAATTTCTCTCTCTCTCTCTCTCTCTCTCTCGAAAAAACTCCTAGCTATAGTTATTATTGCGTATCCGGAACCGGTACCGGAACCGGAACCGGAAAAGGGGTATTCCGGTTCCGGAAATGAGCTATTCCGGAACCGGAATCTGAGTTCCCGGAACCGGAATAGGGATTTCCGGTACCGGAATTGAAGTTCCCGGAACCGGAATCCAAAGAAGCCCAAAATAACCCCGGATTTGGATCCTCGATCCTCCCAACTTTCACTGATTTTTTCATTAAATTTCATCGTGATGAGCTCCTCTTTGCCCGGTTTTCCCGGTGTTTTCGCTGTTTTATTGCAAATCCAGACACTGAAATGTTAGGTTTACCTGACATTTCGATGAGATCTTCCAGCCAGATTTGCTCTCCCGGACGGTATTTTCGCGATAAACCAACCGGAATTATGCTTACCGACATGGTTTTTTCTCCTTACATTCCCCAAAAAGAACCTTCATTGCATCAAAACGCTGAGGACCTGCAGGGGTCCTCTTCCATTTGTCCAGGGCACGTTCACATTCCAGGAAGCTGCTACAATCGATACAGGTCTTTATCGATCGCTGCTTCTTCGGGATTGGGCCATCCATTACGCACACCCCGGCGAATTCACGATCATGTTCATGCACAGTGAGCAGGCCATACCGGTCCGGAGCAGCGGGCAGCCCTGCAGCTTAGGACAATTCTTGCCGTGGTCCTTCGGACACTCGGTCATATGCCCGGGGATCCGATCGGTCAGCTGGCACAGCCGCCCCTCTCTTCCGCCGGGCGTGGTCCCTTTCTGCAGGTCCTCACATTTCCTTGCCAGGCACGTCTTCACGGTCGGGCTGGCGCTGCGTATATGCTGGGGTCCCATTATGCACCACTCTCCTGAACCGAGGGACCATAGATCCGGCGAATCGCTTTCAGCTGCCTTGGGGTGGCCTTGTTTCTCTTGCCCTTGAGGGCGAGCTCGGACTTCCGGGTTCCCCTATTCGGACCGGTCATGGAATGACCTCGCACGCATCGCGATAACCGGAGACTGATTCGTTGATGGGGGTCAGATTCAGTTCGAATCCACCTAGAAATATTTCATTTTTCGGAGTCCATCCCCCTATATGGTACCGATTATAAGCGTCCAATATCAATGGAGGAGTGCCACCCTCGTCGAATATTATAAACTGTTCCGAGGGGGTTTGATATTTATCGACGATCTGATGGAAATCACTACAGGTCACAAGTTTTCCGACGGGATAGGGATTCTGAATACAGCCGGCCGCAGCGATCGAAATGACGAGGAAAAGCACGATCGCGTATTTTTGGATCATGATGAAGTCCCCATCTCTTTCTCAGGCCAATATTTCACAATGACAAAAAGGGCAACGATTGAGATCGCGATTCCCAGACATATCCCCGCGTAAACCTCATCATTCCATTTGATAAGAAGAAGGAATCCGATTATCGAAAGGAAAATGATGATATCCAGATTCCAGGGCATCCTACACGAGTTCATAACCCGACCCCGCACCGGACATGGCGATATCCCTCGATCGAGCCCGTATAGGAATCTCCCGGTCTGAAATTTTCACCGCACACCGAGCATTTCCGTCGGCCATAAATATCATACCAGGATTTGCCCCGGTCAACCCGACGTTTCAGATATTCCGCTTCGGTCGGGATGAAGTAGATGCTATCTGGAGGCCGTACCATCTATTCCACCTCCAGAATCACGCGGACCGTCTTTCCCTCGGCAGCGAGCGTTGTGAGCAGTGTCCTTGTGCCCTGGTCCATGTAATTTTTCAAATTTGCGAGGATGACTCCGCCGTTATATTCTGACGTGATATCCAGGGGGATGCATTTCAGGTCCGCAAGGAATCGGATCGCGTCGGGGTAAGGAGTCCCTCGGCAATCACGGCAGTCCTGGCAATGCCCGGCACATTGAGCTCCGCACATTTACGGCACCTCCGGAATCATGCACAATCCTATTTGGGACATAATGAGGATCACGCATGCGAAGAACGCGGTAAGTGAGGCGGGGGCATCTTTTGCTGGCAAAAATATTAACATGAGGAGGCTCGCCATGGCCCCTAAGGTGGCCGCGGTACCCATTCCATCCAGGGCATCCATGCATCTTTCTGCAGAAGCACTAGCCATCACGAGGCCTCCTGAGTCTTCGGGTCCCTGATGACCTGGACTGGGCCGGAGAACGTGGCAGGCCGATATCGCGGCAGCCGTGCCCCGCAGTCCTTATCAGTGCAAAAATCCGGGAATTTACCCTCGGAATTATGATAGAAAATTCCGCATTTGGTGCAGCGGACGATCGGCATCATGCCACATCCTTTTTCTGGTTTTTCTCATGGCGACGGAAGAGATAGACCCCGACGACAACGATCGTCACTATGATGGCGGCTACGATCGCGACAACCAGGATGATGACCGCTTTTTCAGGAGTAGACATCAAGGCTCCTTCATGAGGTTGTGGATGTCCACCGGGTGATTCATTCCCGAAACCATCGATCGCAGCGCCTCCTTTTGGGATTTTATTCCCAACAATTTTTGATACGCTTTGATTGTTTTCAGGGTGTCCTCATCGACCTCTATCATGCGGGTCATTCAGACCACCCTCCCCTCGATGAAAATCGCTCCTGGAGTGGTAAGCTCATTCATCCAGACCCCGCGATCGTATCGCTGCAGGGTCGAGAATCCGTACTGGGACCCGATGATCTTCAAGCGAGTATCGATCGGAAATTCCCTCTTCTTGATTTGCCCGGGACCTGCAGGATCCCACTTAACAACGAGGGCAGACTCCTGCCCTGGTAAAATCGACAATCCCCCGGCGGATTCACCGAGAGAAACTTTTTTCTTATCGCACACACATTGAGCTGTGGCGTTCCCCTGCTCTTTTCCGGTTAGGCTTTGAGACGGGACGCCTTCACTTTTCCTGGATAAAACCTCGGTCATGTAATTCTTCCTCATACGCCTTGCGGCGTGGGTGTTTTCTCGCGGGGGAAAGCCCAATGAGGGGACGGATGGCTTCATCGACAGAACGGTATTTGCCCTGGTCTTTCAGCTTCACCAGGGCCCAATAAACCTCTTCTGTGACCATGATACCTTTGTCAACCATTCCTGCCATGAGCATGATTCCCCCGTGAATTTCAGGGAGTTTTTCAGGAGGCAGGCAAAACAAGACTATTGAGAAATCCACATAAATATATTCAAATTGTTATGAATATTATTTTTTGCGAAATCTCAAGAGAACTATATATACCTATTCTGCGAAGTCCCGAATTTGGGATTTAACCAAGATATTTATTGCGTTTTTCAGATTTTCCTCTAATATTCTGTTAAGATCCATATCTCCACATTTTAAGTTGAGAAAATTCGGGAAATTTGGAGAAAATCACGCCGGACACACATAAAAATCCAGCTTTAGATCCATAAATAAATTTGAAAAAAAGTTCTTTTCCCTGCATTTTTCCCTACAGTTTGCAGATAGCATTTTCTCATATTGATCAATTCTTACTGAATTTTTCAAACTTTCAGAAACCAGATTTTTTTCGGAATGACACTACGTACTCCCATCAAGTGTGGAAATCGGGATAAAAACGGGCTCTATGAACGATTCATTGATCTACGACGGAGAAGAGATTGTATTGAATCTTAAACAGCATTCCGGATCGTAAAGGGATTCAGGCATGATAATTATAAAATGATTATCTTGAAGATTTATCCTCAATGTGGGAATTATGACGATATAACGTTGTATACGGAATATCAAGAATGCGGGAGATCGCTGCCAATGAGATTTTTTTTTCCTGCAGCTCTTTTACCCGCTTCCAGGGAATGACCCGGTGCGGACGTCCTAGATGTTTTCCTTCTGCCCTGGCCCTTGCAAGTCCCAGTTTCGTGCGCTCGATGAGATTTTCCCGTTCGCGGTCAGCAACCCACGAAAAAATCGAGAGCATGAGGTCCCTCAGTTTTTTATCGTCAATCCGGCTCCAGGATTCAGCCGGGGACAGGGACCAGACCCTTATTCCCGATTTTTCAAGGCTGCGGACAGTATTGAGTGTTTCGAGAAATGATCTGCCAAGACGTGATATTTCAAAAACATATAACGTAATCGATTCCTCAGGATTTTTTTGGATAAAATCCATCATCTTTGTATACCCTTCACGCTCTTCTACATTCGACATTCCGGAAATATGATCGACATAGATGGATTCCCGGCGAAGTCCTTCATCAAGGAGTAACCGGATCTGATTTTCTACATTCTGGTCATCTCTTGAAACCCGGACGTAACCAATTTTTATCATAAGTCAACCTTTTTGAGTAATTATTAATATCAGAAATGGATAATCTTTTCGGATTTTTTAATCGGTCGTTTATGGTTACAATTTTTGCGGTTTTTCACATATATACTGAAATCTGTGCATTAAAAAAAAATATTCCGGATTTGAAAATCATTAAAAATTCCTGCGTTGTAGAAATCCCATCAAAAACAGACAGTACAGTGGACCGAAAGATCTAAGGTACACTGTCTCCTTTTCTTGATTGTGAAGTCAAATAGAAAGGAGACAATGAAGAGATCAGCGAGCCGGAATATCAGGTTTGTCCAGACCGCGATTTCTATTGTAAAGTCAACTCCACCCAACACCAGTTGTTCGTCATGATTTTGTTCAAAGACTTCCGTAACCAGCATTACCGCGAATTTATCGAAGATGCTGGAGATATGGAAGGAGTTCAGGAGATCCTGGATCTATCAGAAGTACCTCATTTCACTACGCTCCAGAATTTTTTCTGCCGAATAAAAACACTTTATCGTCGGTTGACCTTCAGAAAGACGGTGAACCAGTTTTACACTTCTGATGAAAATATATCCATAACGGCTACCAATTCTTCCGGTTTTACAAATGGGTACTGCAGCCACTATTTTTCAGAACGAACCGGTAAAATCCGAAAACATTTCCCAAAAACATCGATACCGATCGACACCCATCAACAGGTGATTACCGGATTTGTTGCCTCCAACAGCAGTGTTCACGATACCCGGCATTCGTTGAAACCGACAATAGTCACAAAATCCGTAAGTCCGATTGTTACGTTATAGATAAAGAATACGATTCTGAAACGATTTATCGATTGATCCGGGAAGACCTTCACACTAATTCGGTGATTCCTACCGCTCCTGAATAATGAGATTATCGGAGGTACTTACGGTCAGGAAATGGCTTATCACTTCAATAACATCATTTATCCACGACGACAACTCATGGAAAATAAATTTTTTGTCCTGAAAAGAAAGTTCAGCGGAGATCTCAAAGCCAGAAGATTCCTGATTCAGATGAAAGAAATCGCTAGCAAAATGATTGTATATAACATTCACAAATCCTTACAATTTCTCTGCATTGAGGTTTTCTAATAGAGCACTTTTTTGGAAATTCCAAGCGGGTTTTCAAAGATCTTTTTGAAGTATTCCTTCAAATGCAGCAGGGATCGTGCTTGTTGTTAGTCAAAACATTTTCTGGATATCAAATAGAATATTCGTTGTCATCTGTTACATCTCGTTAGCGCGCTTGGTTCCAATATCAATATGCCAAAGATTGCTCATAAATATCATCATCTTCCCAATAGGGCCATACAGTCTTGGTTGAAATTTTCCGCTAAAACGGTTTTGTAACCTTACAATCGCTTCAAATTTGTTTTCAATATCATGTTCAAACGAATTCGGAAAATTCGGAAAATTTGATTATTTTTAAGCTTGCTTGCGAGAGAGAATAGATTTCCGGATTCCAAATATTCCATAAATTTTAGTAATTTTTGTTGGCAGACTTTCTCTTTTGGGAAACATATGTTTGTTTTTTTTGATAATACATTCATGGCATTATCATCATCCAAAAAAGAGCCTTTCATTCGGACAAGGAGAAATTACAATAAATATCTCTATTTACTCCCTTCAAAAATATGCAGTTAACGGGTAAAATCCGGAATTTGAGACGATTTGAAAAATTGAAAATAACCAATTTTCAAGAGATAACAAATAGCGAATAAACCACATAATGCTATATAGAATTGTGAAAATTTTTTTCGATCGATCTGACAATGTAAGAACCAGAACCACCAATTTTGGATCTATTTCAGTATGGACATGGATCGAATTCAGCTATTCAAAAAATCCAAACGATACAGATTTCAATGAATGCTAAATAAAATTAAAGAGAATACATTATGGGAAGTATTGGGAATAATGGATGAATCTGACAACAACCAGATGCTGAATCCAAAAGAGGTTGCAGAAATACTCGGCGTTCATCAAAAAACCGTTCACCTTTGGTTACGAACGGGGAAAATTGAGGGTATCAAAATATCATACCGTGCCTGGCGTATACCCCGTACCGCACTCACAGAGTTTATCGAACGAAGCAAAACAATCCCCCAAAAAAGTGGTTCAGGTGTTAATAAAAACAATACAGGAACTTCCAAGGATCCAATTGCAATCCAAAATACTCAAGATAGTGAGGCAAAAGACCTGCCCCATCACACCAAAATGAAACATTATATACGGGATATAATGGGAGAGAAACCCGGCAAAGATTGATTGATATTTTTTGTCAACAAATTCCAAAAAATTCGAATGTGCGGATGGGCGTTCTAAAAAGACGTTGGAAGTCTTCTTTAACAAAGCCGCAATGATGGACGAAAAAAAACAGGACCGGGGGACTCTTTACCTCGTTACGAAAGAAATGAGTAAAAAAAAAGATCTGTCAAGCGAACAGGAATCAGGATTTGTTGGATTATCCGCAGCTAATGTATGAATTCCATTTTTTCTCTCATCAATTCATGTGAAAAATCATATGAAAACCCTCTATCTTTGCATCAGCATATTAATTTCCTAAAAAAAACTTTTGGACAAAGTGCTTATAAAACCCCAAAAATAGATCTCCGATTCAGACGTAAAAATTGAATTATAAAAATGAACTGAAACCAGATAAAAAAAGTTTATTCTTTTCCTTTCCTATGACATTAGGTTCTGAACAAGGTAATACCACCTTATCGCACTGTGGGGGGTTGCCACAACGGCAGAGGCGAAGGCATTGCCGAAGCCCCCTGGAGCGTCCAGAGATTCTGTGTGAATTTCATAGAAAAATTAGGGCTGAAATGGCATATTACACAAATTTTTTTTGATCCTAATTGTCCCGTCTCCTATTTTCATCAGGAATTTCATCCGTGCAGTCTGAATCATACATTAAAATCGCGACTATCAGTGCCGTTAATAGGCCTATAGATCATTATTTGTTACTAGTCAAAGATGCAGATCTTCGGTACGACTGACGATAGTCCAATACTTAATCACTTTTCCGGATTTCCGGAAGTACCCTCATAGTAACTTTTTAGTTAAGAACAACTTTTGTTCAGCGAGTGTTTTCTGATAGAATATCTATTTTCAAACGGAAAATCTCAATTCAGATTTAGTGGAACCAAAAAATAAACCACATAATGCTATATAGAAATCAGTAAAAATGATCAATCAGGAATAATTCGTTTTTGCACTTAATGCCAGGGGGAAAACTATGGATGATTCATCTATCCGGCAAGAACTAAATAAATACAGAAAATTTAAAAAAGTCGATGGAGCGACCTACAGAAAGGTCAACCAGTTCCTTCGAAAGAGGACATATATCACTGCACGTGAATGGGCACTCGCACGGTTGTGCACAGATTTCCGTACTTCAAATGGTGCTGAAATGACCTTCATAGGAAAGCACCTCCCGGAGCTTGTCCCGTTCATGGAAGAGGCATATACTCCTCAGGCGGTCAACCAGGCCCGTAATTCGTTCAAAAAGAAAGTCCGCAAATCCAGCGCCACCTTTTTTTACGGCGCTATGTGTGGATTTTTTACGACAGATGAACTTGACGACCTGCTTTTTGAAGCAAGTGAAGTTGCCCGGTTTCTTCTCGAAGTTGAAGGCACGACGCTCGATATTGATGAGGAAATCGATATTGAAGATAGAATAACAAATGTTATGAGAAGCGTGGGGGAAGCAGCAAAAACAATTCTCAAATCCCGTGGTGAGGAAACTGAAGAACCAACCGTACCCATTCTGCCGTCCGTATCCTCATCTGCAGAGAAGATTCCGGATTATGCAATTTCTGAAGAATCAGGCAACCGGAATGAAGAAGACGTTACAGATTATCCCAAAGAAAATGATGTCTATTCACAATCTTATAATGAAAATAAACAAATATCTCCAATTATAGAGAAACACACGATTTTAACCGGGTTTAGATCTGAAGGATCGATACAACCGATGGACAAAGAAGATGTCCAGGAAGACTATAACAGTTCTTCAGGGACCCGTGATAATTCCGGAGAAAGCGAAAAATGAAAATAATCCAGATTGTTGGGAGATCAAATTCCGGTAAAACGACATTTATAAAGAACCTCATTCCTAAATTAAACAAAATAGGGCGTGTCGGGACGATCAAACATCTCGGTGATCATGACTACTATCTGGAAGAGGGAAAAGACAGCACAGAATTCTTTGATACAGGTGCTCAAATTTCTATCGGGATTGACAGTACCAAATCGGTAGCTGCGATACACACAAATTCATTGGACGAGATACTATCGCTGCTCTTTCACCAGAATACGGATTTTGCGATTATTGAAGGATTCAAGCAGCAATCTTTTCCGAAAATTGTAATTGGCGATCTCAAAGCAGAAAAAACGGTCCTGACAAATCCGACTATCGACACGGTAATAAATTCTCTGGATCGGTTTGAAGATTTTCACGAATAACAGGAAGGAGCGAGAAGAATGTCATCAAAAAATCAAACGTCGGTTTCAAAAATTCAGAAACGTTTGTTTGGGACAAATGGCGTACGTGGAATTGTCGGAAAGGAAATGACACCCGAATTAGCCTTTAAAATCGGTGAATCTCTGGGAACAATGAGAAAGGGGCGCATCGCCGTTGGAAGAGACACGCGAACTTCCGGTGAAACGCTTTCAAAGGCAGTAACTGCCGGCATTCTTGCAACCGGGTGCGATGTTGTAGATTGTGGAATACTCCCGACACCGGCACTCCAGTATATCATAAAGGATCGATTTGCAGGAGGCGCAATGATAACCGCCTCCCACAATCCTCCGGAATATAACGGTGTAAAAATTATTGAGCCTGACGGTACGGAAATGGGAGATGAAGAAACACTCAAACTTGAACAATTGATATTTGAAGGTTCATTCTGCACTGCGGATTGGTCCGTAATGGGCACCGAAATTCACTCTCCGTATAAAATTGAGGAATATATACAGGCAATCGTGCACCAGTTCCCCGGAAAACCCGGGAGGGAAATGACCGTTGTGGTCGATCCCGGATCCGGGCCGGCATGCCTGACGACAGCCCGGATTCTTATGGAGATGGGTTGCAGGGTCCTTACCATCAACGGGATTATGGACGGAACGTTCCCGGGCAGGCTTCCTGAACCAACCGCAGAGGGGCTCAATCTTTTATCGGAATTAGTAAAATCGTCCGGAGCCGTATTCGGCGTTGCACATGATGGCGATGCAGACCGGGCCGTATTTGTTGATGAAAATGGAAAATTTATCGAAGAGAATGCTGAATTTGCCCTTATTGCAAAATCCATGTGCACCCGGGCAAATGGAATTATCGTTACTCCTGTAAGCACGTCGCACATGGTTGAGATGGTCGCGAAAAGTGAAGGTTGCTCGATAACGTATACGCCGGTTGGCAGTATATACGTTGCACGGACAATGCGCTCTCTTATTGAAAAAGGGGCCGACGTCGTATTCGGAGGCGAAGGAAATGGCGGGCTCATTTTCCCGGAACATCAGTTCTGCCGGGATGGGGGAATGACAGCAGCAATGATGGTTCATATTCTGGCAAACAGTAAAAAGCCACTTTCTCATTTGATAAACAAATTGCCCCGCCGCAGTCTAATCAAGGATAAAATCAAAACCCGAAACGGGGAAAAATTACTTAAGTTCATAAAAAGTAAATACGCCGGTGAATTGATAGACGAAACAGATGGGATCAAAATATTCCGGAACGATTGCTGGACACTTGTTCGTGCATCCGGGACTGAACCCCTCGTTCGTATTACAGTTGATGCCCCATCCCTTGAGCAAGGTACCGTATTTCATAAAGAGATCATGAATATAATTCAAACATTTGATACGAAAGAATAATTGATATTGGAAAATACGATATTTTTGAAAATCGCCAAAAAAATCAGGAACTGTTCGACATCGCATATCCACGAGAGATAATGGATAATTTTGAGAACGCGACTCAATAATTGTCGAATATAACAAAAAAAAATTAAATCATTCGTGCTTCAGATCGAAAAATTTATTAAATATTTTACTCAAATTGAGTTACTAGCCGTTGTTCTATAATGTGATATCGAAATGGTCAAATCAGAAGAAATCATTGAAAAACTTCAGAATGGGTTGTCAATAGATGATCGGAAAATCATAGATGGTATTTTTAGTGATATTCAAAAGATACCGGGTCGGAAATCCAGAAAAACAATTGTCTCAGATATTAACAACCTCATAATTGATGCGGCCCTTAAAAATAATAAACCCTCATTATTGGTGGCATTACCGGATATTCAGGGAAATGAAATAGAGGGTTTATTTTCGAAAATACTCCAGCAGTATATCAAGACCGGGGATGAGTCCTGGCTTAATACCATTCATTCCCTTTCTGAGAAACTAGGCAAAAAAAGTCACCAGTCACGTATATTTGCAATGATCTCCAGGGATCTCATCGATGCCGGTGTTTCCGCATCTAACCAGAATTTTATTGATCAGGGCGTAAGAATGCTCGATCAAATCAGTTTCAGAAAATATCGATCTGAAATAATGATTGATATTATTCCGTTGCTCATTGTCTGGGCAATTTCAATACGGGATGAAAGACTTCTTCATGACTCTCTCAGGAACATTGAGGAAATATGCGATATCTCGAAGCGTGCAGTTCTGCATACTGAACTGGCAAAAGCAATGGCAACAATCGCAATTCTTAAAAAGAACAGCGGGTTATTTTCTGAAAGTATCCGTTGTGCAGTTGCAATCCGTCAGAAACTCCGAAGACAGGAATGCATTTTTACCATAATCGAAAAAGGCGCAAAATCTGCCTTTGGAAAAGAGATCTCTGACATTCCTCAGTTCACTCGTGCCTTTGCGGATATTCCATCAGAAGAACTTCTGGAAATAATCAGTGCTCTTACCGAACAGTTGATTGACCAGGTTAAAGACAAAACAAAGATAATTACCGTTCTAAAGGATCTATGCCAGCAGGATCCGATCACGATCACACCAATCATCATCAACCTTCTCAAAAAAGCAGAGCAATCCGGGGATCCGTGGTACTTATATTCTGCTATAGAGCTGGAACCAGTCCTCATCGATAAAGACTCGTATCCGTACAGGGAAATGGTTAAAGCAGCGGTATCAATTGCGCATTCATCGAAAAACATGAAGATTCTCAACGACGTGATCCACGTTATTGATAATTCACCGAATAAAAAATTTTTATCACGAACGTATCTTCAGTTCTCACAAATAATGCTCTCTTATGGAAATTTCAACTTAGCTCTTTGCATCTTCAGCAAAATAAACAATAAATCCGATAATTTCACTTCATATTCAGACGGTCTCACTAATCTTCTGAAAACAGGAATTATTGAAGATAAAATTTTCCAAGTCAATGAGACAATACTCAAAAGCATCAACGGGGATATTGTGCCAAATGCAATCAATCGTTCCGTTATTGAGGTGGGAAAAGATCAGCCGTATGACGCGATAGTTTCTCATATCCAGTCATTGAAGCAGCTAATACATCTGCATCCGGATAAAGATCATCTTTCTTTAGAATTTATCACCCATATCATTGACCGTGGATTCCTTGACACACATGACCCCGGAGCGCTTATCAAAATTGCCGATTCGATAACTGACAAAAATTTAAAAGAAAAAGCAATTTCCGGTATTGTAATAAAAATCGCAAGAATCGGAGTACAGACACGAAATCGCGACTTCTTGCAAAGGGCGGTCGGCCTCACCTGCGAGATCGAAGGACAGGATACCCGGTCAGTAACGTTCAGCAGTATTATCGATGAAGCATCAATCCTTGCAGCTCAGCAAGGAGATCTCGATCTGCTTCTCAGGATGAAAGACTGGAGCGGTTCGCTTCTCGAAAAGAAGTCAGCTTCCTATGCAATGACTAAGGTTGTCGAAGGTATCCTGAAGTATGCAATTGACCGACGTTCTCCTGAAGCTCTGGAACAGGCATACCTTATTGCAAAAGAGATTGACGATCCGGCATTGAAAAATCAGTTATTCGAAAAAATTGCTGAACATTTCGTTAGAGTTGGCTGTATTCTTCTTAAAAATTCTTCTTCCACGAGTCAAAAAAATGAATATGATGATGTCCTCTATCCTTTCGAGAGAGGTCTTGAAATCATAAAGGAAAATGTCAAAAACACGCAATTATCCCTTAAAATTGCCGGAATAATTGATATAATCCTGTCATATTCACGTACCAGTTCTAATCCTGATTTTATCATCATGTTAACATTGTATTCCGTTGAAATCGAAAATTCATACGAAAAGGATGCAATGATGTACCGGATCGTATCCAACCTGAATACTACAATTACACACCCTGATTCGACGGATCCCTATGAAATCATAACATTCCTTCTCCAGAAAAACGATCAATCGAAAATCAATCCGAAAATTATTGAATTGAAATCGCAGGTTGTTCAAAGAATTAATAATTCATACGTGAAATTGTCGGGCTTGTGTAACCTTGCTGACTTGCTCATCAGATTAGGGAATTTTTCCCGCGCGAGAGAAATCCTGGATGAGACATGCAATTTGTTATCCACAATACATGGAGAATATGAAAAAATTTTGATTCTGGCAGATCTTACCACGTTATTTTGCCAGCTTGATAAGGAAGTCGCAAAAAAATGTCTTGAAACCGGCATCAAAAAACTGGATGCTGTCGAACGGGATAAAAATTCTATCGCACGCAAACAACTCGTCTACGCCATCGTTAATCTGAATACCTTAGATCCAAAAGATGAGTGGGTGACTGTCGCAACACAAATAGCACTGGAAATTGATAATCCGGTCGAGTTTATTCATTCTCTGATTGCAGTGCATAACATGATACGGGGAGATCTCACTAGAAGCAAAGAAATACTGGCCCGGATGATTGAAGCAACGGAAAATATAGTTTCACCCTACGAAAAAGTGACATCCCTCCTTGATATAATCCCGCTTGCGGTCGAGGATTGCACAAATGATACGCCAACGATTATTCTCAAAAAAGCCGAAAAACTTGCTGAAAAGATTAATATCCAATATATTGCCGACACAATCCGGGATAATGTAGCGCGGGTGTTTTCATTACTCTATCTCAAACAAAACAAGAAAGAATATCTATCCCATGCGATTGAGATCGCGCAATTAATCAATGACGATGAGTTACGGCTTAACCGGCTCACACAAACAGGGCATCCGGAATTGTTCGTTATTCCACCATCGGTTATAAGAATCAAGCTTATTTCCGAAAAAATAATTGACGGGGGAAGTCACTCAAATCAGATCACACAACTTGAAAAACTGATACGATCGATTGCAGACCGGGGTAAAGAAGCAGTCTTTTTCTGCGATCTTTCTATCCTCTTCAAGAAAGAGGGGGTTGAAAAATTATCCAGAAGAATGATGCAGAATGCAATAAAGGAAGCACGGATAATAAGGCCACTTTCCCGCCGGGCATATGTGATGTGCGATATTGCCATGAAGATGTCTGCAGCAGGATGTGAGCGATCAGCTCAGGAAATACTCGACCTTTCCATCGACGCAGCTACAAATATCCGCCAGTCATCGTTACGCGACGGAGTATTCGATGAACTCGGACTTGCAATCAAAATCATCCAGGAGATGTGATAGTGAAAACCGTTGAAATCCTGATAAGCGGAAGAGTTCAGAAGGTAGGTTTCCGGGCCTGCGTGCGAAGGATTGCATCCGATTTGAACGTAACGGGAACTGTCATAAATCTACCGGATGGAAAAGTGCACATCTATGCAACGGGTGAACCGATGATTCTGGAGAAATTCATTTCAATGATCTATGCATGTCCCCGGGCGATCGTACGAGATGTGAGAACCGTCGATTTGCCTCTTAAAACGTTTGACGATTTCTCTATAATCAAAGGAGAAGGGCGAATCAGTACAGGGCTTTAAATTCACTGTTATTCATCATAGCATTCTTGAAATTCCAGACCTGTTCACCGATTTTCCGGGTATCTATCGAATGGTGAAAAAGCACAATCAGTTTTTTCATTAAATCATCGGAGAGAATGCACCGATCATTTGTCTGTTCATAGTCGCTCGTATCAAGAGATCCCCGGGCAACGTTGAGAACAACCATGTCAACCATTTCTGATTTAAGGGATTCAATCAGGTCAAGAACGAGACCACCCTTCCCTTCGTGCATCAAACCCAAATCCGGATCCAGGCGTGCCCCAATAAGAGATACAACACAGTTTCCAAATAACATTGAATACCCAAACGAGAGCATAGCATTGATCGGGTCTGACAGCGGGGGTGCAGTTCTTCGCCGGAATCCAAAATCAGCAGGAAAATCCCGTGCAAGAATTTCGTAGTACATATCGGTGACCAGCCGGCTTAACCTGCGTATTTCATCCATTTTAATCAGATATGAAATCTCATCGAGCGAGTTTTGGAGAAACTGCATTTCACCTTCGTAAAAAAGTGATGTATTATGAACCTCCTGAATCCGCGAGAGGGTAAACAGGCGCGATTTCAGGGATTCCTGTGCAATCGAAATTGCGAACCGGTGGCGGGATATATCCAGTTGCATTTTTTTGATCGCTTCTTCACTCCGGTCACCAAAAGGCCTGATCACGCCGATGGGAGTGCCATCAGATTCAAAGAACGAAATAATTGCACCATTTTTTATCAGGTGCATAATGGTAGCAGAATTTACGGTATGCCCACCGACGATCAGGAGGTTTTTTACGGACTCGACCGGATATTCTTCGAGGCCGGTTTTCTTCAGGATAATAAGTTTTCCCGGAGTTGATTTAATATGGGCACCAAATCCGGTCACTGCCAGCCATGGAAGATCTGTCATTGGAAAACCCCGAAAATTTCCGGTTCACTCTCTCAAATACTTCTACAGGTTCCCTGATTAATTCATCGTTACTCCGGTTTTGGAATTTTCTTACGGTATTTTCAGATAGTTGTCAGCTCCGTCTCCGGCTGCGAATTAACAAACCCGGTGAATATAAACTATAGAAGACTCAAATATTTCTTACTCGTGCAATAACATAGCAGGGATCACTGATGTTCTGGGACAAGAAAATTGAAACCTTGAAACCTGACGATCTTAAGGCGCTCCAGCTCAAACGCCTGAAAAAGACACTGAGTCAGGTACAGCATGTGGAATTTTACCGGAAACGTCTTTCAGATACCGGAGTGAAAACATCATCGATAAAAATACTTGACGATATTACGAAAATTCCCTTTACCAAAAAACAGGACCTCAGGGATGGTTACCCTTTTGGTTTTTTTGCAGTTCCATTGAAAAAAGTGGTCCGGATTCATACGACATCCGGTACAACAGGCAAACCGACAGTTGTCGGATACACCCGGAAAGATCTCGATACATGGTCGGATTTGATTGCACGGAACATGACGATGATCGGGATAGGAGAAAATGACGTTTTCCAGAACATGGTGAATTATGGCATGTTTACCGGAGGACTCGGATTTCATTACGGAGCAGAAAAAATTGGCATGACCGTAATACCCAGTGCGACCGGGAATACAAAACGCCAGATAGAGATGATTCAGGATTTTGGCGTAACAACGATCCATTGCACCCCGAGTTATGCCATGCATCTGTCAGAAGTAGCTGAGGAGATGAATGCATCACTGGACAGTCTGAAAACCGGCATTTTCGGTGCCGAAGCATGGTCAGAAAGTGTTCGCACGACACTCGAACGCCGACTCGGTGTGACCGCGTACGACTCGTATGGATTAAGTGAGCTCTTTGGACCCGGCGTCGCATTCGAGTGCCCGGAACGCGACGGGCTTCACATCTGGCACGACAGTTATCTTGTGGAAATCATTGATCCCATTTCCGGTGAACAACTCTCTGACGGAGAACGCGGAGAGCTTGTGGTTACGCCGCTCGTGAAGGAAGCGATGCCGTTACTGCGGTACCGGACGGGAGATGTCACCATGCGCATGGAAGATGGATGCTTGTGCAAAAGGGGAAAAAAAATTGCGCGGATCACCGGCCGGAGCGATGACATGCTCGTTATCCGCGGGATCAACGTATTCCCGTCCCAGATAGAATACGTGCTCCTTAAAATCCCTGAAGTGGGCAATCAGTTCATGGTATATATTGACCGGGTAAATCACCTTGACGAGATGACGGTCGAAGTAGAGATCAACCGGGAATATTTCAGCGGGGAACTTGCGGACCTGGCAAAAATCCAGAAGAAAGTGGTAAAAGAGCTCCGCGATGCACTTGAATTGAGAACGACCGTACGGCTTGTTGAACCGGGATCATTACCTAGGTTTGAAGGAAAATCAAAGCGAGTCATTGATCGAAGAGAGGGGATATGATGAGATGGGATCCCAGAATTGAGGAGATGCCAAGAGAAGATCTTAAAAGAATGCAGTATAAACTGCTGAAGAGCCTTGTCTACAGACTTTACAGTTTTTCATCGTTTTATCATGACCGGATGAAAGAACAGAACGTTCATCCTGACGACATTCGAGAACTGCCGGATGTTAAAAAACTCCCGTTCATGTTCAAACGAGACCTGCGGGACAATTACCCGGATAAAATTTTCACTGCTCCGCGTGACGAACTTGTCCGCTACCATGTTTCATCAGGAACGACCGGAAAACCAACCGTTGTCGGATACACCCAGAATGATCTGGACAACTGGACGATATCACTCGCCCGGGGACTTACCTCGATCGGTCTTGGACGCGGGGATGTTATCCAGGTAAGTTATGGTTATGGGTTGTTTACCGGAGGCCTCGGGATGCACTATGGTGCGGAACGAATCGGGGCAACCGTTCTCCCGACAAGTGTGGGGAACACCGAGCGCCAGATCGAACTCATGCAGGACTTAGGTGCAACAGCGATCGCATGCACGCCTTCTTACCTTCTCCACATCGGTGAAGTCGCAGAGAAGATGGGGGTTAGTATCAAAAAGGATACGAAGCTTCGCACCGGGATCCTGGGCGCCGAACCCTGGACCGAAGGCATGAGAAACCGTATGGAAGACTGGCTGGGGATCAAGGCGTACGATATCTATGGCACGAGTGAACTTTCCGGACCGATGTTTACGGAATGTTCGGAACAAAAAGGTGTTCATATCTGGTCAGATCTCGCCTTAGTCGAGATTATCGATCCCAAAACCGGCGAACCGCTCGAAGCCGGAGAGCGGGGGGAACTTACCATAACGATCCTCCAGAAAGAAGCACTTCCGATGATCCGTTACCGTATCGGAGACATCTCTGTGCTGGAAGAGGACACATGTTCCTGTGGCCGTACCCATCCACGAATCCAGAGAATTCAGGGACGAGTCGACGATATGCTGATCATAAGGGGAATCAATGTCTTCCCGTCGCAGATCGAGTATGCCCTGATGGCAATTCCGGAAGTGGGACAACATTTCCAGATCGTGGTCGATCGAAAAGGATCGCTTGATGATCTTCTCGTAAGAGTTGAGTTGAACAAGGAATCTTTCAGTGACAAGATAAACGATCTCATGCTGATACGGCAAAACGTGGAGCACCGGCTCAGGAATTCACTCAATGTCAACGTGGACGTCGAACTTGTCGAACCGGGATCGTTACCGAGATTTGAAGGAAAGTCAAAGAAAGTGATTGATAAAAGGGTGTTATAGAATGGACACAAAAAAATATGTGATCAGGCAGATTTCGATCTTTTCGGAAAACCGACCGGGAAGACTTGCTGCTATTGCTCAGGCACTAGGGGAAGAAAAGGTCAATATTCTCGCATTCAGCATCGCCGAGGCAAACGGTTTTGGAGTGGTCAGGGCACTTGTAGATCATCCTGAAAAAGCGCATGACAAATTACAGTCCATGGGATTCAACATTGCATTTACCGATGTTATTGCCGTTAAAATGAAGGACCAGCCCGGAGGACTTTACGAAGTAGCAAAAATTCTCGGGGATTCCGGGATAAATATCGAATATTCCTATGCGTATTCAGGAAAAGAGGGGGCAGTCCTTATACTCAGGGTCGATCAGGTCGATGAAGCCATAAAAAAGATTAGAAATTCCGGCGCAACACTTATTGAACGATCAGTGTTTCATTGATAAACGTTCACTTCTTTTCCCACTTTATCAGTTCCGAAACTTCGGATAGTGTGCTGCCACGCGATATTTCTTCCCGGATTCTCATCTCGTTCTTCTTCACCTCGACCGCTCTGCGAGCAACTTCATAGGCTCTTTCTGCGGGTATTACTACGACACCGCTCTCGTCACCTGCAATCCAGTCACCGGGCCGGACATACTGCCCACAACATTTTATTTCTGCATTGATCTCCCCAAACCCCTTTGGCTCCCCGGCGTTAGGGACAATAGCTTTTGCAAAAACCGGGAATTTCATTGCCCGGATATCATCAACATCCCGGACTGCGCCATCAATAACAACACCTGCGATTCGTTTTACGACGCAGCTCAGGGTAGCGAGCTCTCCCCATGGCGCAGTGTGCGTAACCCCATCGTTATTGATAACGATAACTTCGTTTTCTTTTGCAACGTCGATTGCTTCCACAGGTTTTGCCCAGTCACCGCTGATCGTCTGGACCGTAACCGCCTTTCCCACCATCTTCACCTTACCGCAGATCGAAAAGAGATCCGACATTGCCCCTTTGCGGTGCATGGCGTCGGTAATATTCGGCGTTGATACCTGCAACAGTAAGCTGCGGGTCTCCTCTTCAAAAGATAATTTTTTTTGCGGATTTGCCGTAGGTTGATCCATTGACGCACGAATTTTTTTCGTCGATTCGGTTACATTTGCCGATCGGACGATATTTCCACCTACGATAACGATGTCTGCACCATGCAATACAGATTGACCTGCGCTTTCGGCATCGATTCCACCCGCTACTGCGATGGGGATTCCTACTTGACCGGACAGCGATGTGAGCAGGTCTACGGAATTTTTTCCGGTCATCTGCTGGTCTATACCGACATGGGCACAGATGATATCTACCCCCATCGATTCCAGTTCGCGTGCACGGGAAATGGGATCTGATATATTGATCAGGTCGGCCATGATTTTTATTCCATACTGGCGGGCTGCCCGTACAGCTTCGCAGATTACCGAATCGTCAGCGTCCGCAAGAACACATACAATGTTTGCGCCTGCTTTTGCAGCCATTTCCACTTCAAGCGTGCCGGTATCCGCCACTTTCATATCAGCAACAATGACGGAATCCGGAAAATGATCCCGAAGCGAGCGTACTGCCGGCATTCCTTCGCTCTTGATCAGGGGCGTTCCCGCTTCGATCCAGTCAGCACCACCGGAAACAGATTCCTGAGCGATCTGAAGAGCTCGTTTCAACTCAAGAAGATCGAGAGCAACCTGCAGGACCGCTTTTTTCATAATTAAAGATAAGACAGGCCTCACGCTTAATTATTCCGGGAAACGGGAAATACTTCCACCAGCTAGAAAGACTGGTGCAAACGTTTTGCACTACCCAAACGGGAATACCAATTAGATTTAAAAAATAATTTTCATGTCACCGTTCTCCACAACAACCGCACCAACCCGGTTTCTCAAAGCCCGGTCCGATCATCAGCTCAGGAATCCCCAACTCCAAGTATTTTTTCGGTTTGCAAACTATTTTTGTATTCGAAATTTCGTTCCGGAAATGTTTGAAAAAAGCCCGGCCCTCCGGAAATTTTTTTGATATCTGGACGACATTTCCCAGAATATTTCCGGAAATACCGACTGTCCTCAAAAAAATACGATTCGGATGATCCGACTCATCAAGCAATCCATACCTCACGGATGCCGGAGAATCGCGGGCAGGAACCTATCCGCAGATTCCCGCCGGCACAGGATCCATCGCTATGGCTTTGTAAATCCGGTTTGTTGTCTGCGCTAGAACACGCGGTTTATAGCTCGTAATATGTTGATTCCACAAGCGTGGATTTCTCCGCATTTCTTCAGAAACAGGTAAATTGAAAAAATAAATTTACCTAAACGACCCTTGAACGTTTCCAACCGGTTGCCTGCCGGATAATTTGTTTAAACATTTCCGGTTGATCGGAAGATCTGAGGTGTCATACATTGACGATTCACCAACGTATGAACACGATTATTCGAGGAATAGTAATGGACGATTAAGAGTGATGATGAAAAATTATAGTTATCACAAAAATTTATTTCTTCCGGGAGTAGATCGCGAAACAAACAATCGCGGCCCCGAAAACTGCTATGAAATCAAATCCCGGACTTTGTGTTGGCTGAGGCTGCTGGGTTGTTGCTGAGGGGATAACCGGGGTCTGTTGAGCAGTCGGAATTACAGTCGTAAGAATCGTAGTCGGTTGTGCGGTAGTAAGGGGAAGGGTTGTTGGGATTGTAGTCGGTATGGTTGTCGGGGGAGTTGTAATAGTAACCGTAGGGATGGTCGTTGAAATCCTTGAACTGATAAGCGGGTTCTGATCCTGAACCAGAACCGTGACAGTGCTGCTGATTGTTTTCCCGGTTACGCCGTAATTATCCTTCATCCCATTGACATTACATTCCGCCCACACCGAATAGGTTCCCGGGGCGTACATTGAATTACCGGTATCCCAGATCGAATTGGTGTAATAGGGGTTTGTTGTGACCGCAAGATTGTCGATTCTCGTTGGAGTACCTGCACTATTTACTAAGGAACTATATTGTGCTCCATCGGGTGCCTGAACATAGAGGGTCACTGTTGGTGACTGAGACCGCTGGTTAATAGCCACTAGATTTGTTTCAATTCCAAACCGGACCTGATCCCCCCGGGGCACCCACTTGTTGGTTGCATCGATAACTGCCGTAGTATCTTCAACCTTTACAGAAAGTTGTGGATCTGCGACGGTGAATGCCGGTCCTGCGGCTTTTCCGGCGCTGTCCAGTCGGTACCAGGCCCCGGTATAGGACCCAAATGAAGAGGGTAAGACAAAAAAATTCGTCGGACTTGAAATCGAATATGTCTGATCCGGGGAACTGGTTGTAACGGCAGCACCGGAAGCCCACCACCCAATCTGGGTGGAACTTCCCACCGCTCCCGTAATATCCAATCCTTGTTCCCCGAGAAAAACGGTATTTCCCTGGGAAATCGTAGTGATTCCTGCTGCACTAACGGTTCCTACCATGAGAAGAAAGAGGAGCAGAATGGCCCAAATATTTGCTTTGAATGTCATAATCATGCATAACCTGTCCAGATATATATAATATTTACAAGGACGGAAATAAATGGACAGCAGACAGCAAAGATATGGTTAGGAATTTTCGAGGATAATCCGGTTGAAATTTTCGAATGCACGTTTTCCTTCAAACGTGTGACTCACTTCGGGATGCCACTGAAGACCATAAATATTTTTTCTGGGCAGGGCAATCGCCTCAAAGTTGCAGATAGATGAACGTGCAAGGCGTACAAATCCCTCGGGTATTTTCGAAACTTCGTCAGCGTGCGAAGACCATACATTGATCTTTGAAGGATATCCCTCAAGAATATCACTATGATCGCAAATCTCAACTTCAACCGGCCCGTAACCGCCGCTCTGGCCGGGATGCACGGAACCCCCAAATTTTGTCGCGATAATATGAAGGCCCAGACAGATCCCCAGAACGGGTAACCCAAGATCAAGATACTGACTACAATTCCCTGCACGCTCGATTGCAGGTCCTCCACCCAGAACAATTCCTCTGCATTCTTCAGCAACTTTTTCCGGGGCGGTAGTGTTCGGAATCAATGAGACATCAAGATCGAGATCCCGGAGTGCCCGGTGAATAAGATGATTGAATTGCCCGAAATTGTTGACTACGTATATGGGGAGCATTTATACGGGATTTGTTTTGATTCGCAATAAGCCTGTTCAAAGACAGCTGTTTGCCGTCGACAAAATCTTGTTTCTGATCGCATCCGGAGAATGCCCGAGAAGATAGGCAAGACACATTGCACCACCCGCACCCATTCCTTCCTTAACTTCCCCGATACAGTACCGTGCCAATCCCTCATGTCCAAGATTTCCGAATTCGGGATCGACATAAAAAATATTGATGCCGATCTGCTCTGCGATTTTATCAACATTTGCAGAAGGGTCATCCTGCACGTATTTTGTAGTAACTGCCTGAGGCAGAGTTCCCTGCATTCCCTTTATGAGTGCTGCTACAGCGAGCATCTGAGTACCGCCTGCAAGGAGAAGATCGCCATCATAAGATTTTGCGAGCCCGACTGCAACCGGCATCATGGGATCTCCGGTGTATTTTATGATATCAAGAGGCGAAGTAACACAGTCTGCACGGATTTTGGAGAGAACGGTATTCGCGATCTCATCTTTTTGTCCAATCGGGTTGTTGACAAAACTGCTGCTTACCGAAGCGTTGTACCCAAGCGCACGCAGAACGCACAGTGCAGTAGTAGTTCCACCGGGAACGCATTCTCCCAGTACCAGCAGATCACTTTGCTGTGAGAGGAATTTTCCAATTCTCCGGCCCCTCTCGTACAGGACCTCCGCATTCCGGACAGCGTACGTGGTCCGGGGATCTTCACCTGCTTCTCCATAAACGTCAAGGCAGGGTACTGTGGGTTTGTGACAAAGCCCGGCATTGATGAAAAGCGGCTGCATGGAAAGGAGATCCATCATCGCCCGGGTTATTGTAGCAGGTGTAGGACATCCTGTTGGAGTGTTCGGCTTTATGGAGACACTGGTAATTTCTCCGTTAATAATCAGCTCGGCATCCAGAATAGGAGTTAATAGTGTTTTTTCAGGAGAAGGCCCGGCTCCTGAAATACCGGGCACAGTAGATAGCATGGTATTGCCAAGGACGCTGCAGAAAAGTGGCTTCTCAAAAGCAATTGCAGGTATCCGGGAGAGAAATCCCATAGTAATCAAAGTATATGTCGATCTTTCCCAGTTTCAAGATATCGGTATTACTGAATTGCCAGTAAAAGAAGTTGTGAAAGAAAATCCGCAACGATATAATAGTGCTTTTGGTACAACACCTAATCACATGTTTGAGATAGAACAGCGGTTGCTGGACAATGGGATTAGTATCGACGCCATCGTTGACGCTGCGATGGGCCTTTACGTATCCCACGGTATGCCCGAAGATCTTGCCGCAGTTGAAATCAGGAAAAAGATAAAAAAATATCTTGAGGATCCCAACGTCTCTTCTCTGCTTCTTGGAGCAATTCTTCTCGAAGACGAACTTTTCAACAAACGAAAAAATTCCGAAATTGCCGATGATCCGGTTTTTCTTCTCAGCGATGAGATCATCGGTATGGCCATAGCGGAGTGCATCGGTGGCACGTATGCGCGGTTCGAGTTCACGCGTTACGACCAGAAAAAACCCGGAATCCTCGGAAAATTAGGGCCATTCCTTGATGACGCGGTTGCAGGGTTGATCGCGGGATGTACATCGCGTCTCTATAGCGAATGCATATGAAAAGCATTATTTCGCTGTTGCAGTTTACAACGATTCTTCCTCTTGGGGAGCACCAGGATTTCGATAGTTTTGCCCGACGCTCGTACCTCTACCCGGTAGCAGGATATGTAATCGGCATTATCGTTGCCCTGCCGGTTTTTTTTATTCCTGACAGGACAATCGCCGCGGCAGTTGCGGTCGCCTTGCTTATCCTGGTAACCGGGGCACATCATCTCGACGGCCTGCTCGATTTCGGCGATGGTCTCATGGCACACGGTGACCGGGAAAAAAGAATCCGTGCGCTCACGGACAAGTACGTCGGGGCAGGAGGAGTTGCAGCAGGAATCGTCGTTACTCTTCTCTTGTTCGCGGGATTACAAAGTGTCCCCTCAATACTGATCGCCATTATTTTCGGCGAAGTGTGTGCAAAATTTTCCATGACATTTCTTACCACGTATGGAACGCCGTTGAGGGAAGGTATTCATAGTTATCTTCACCAGTTCTCCAAGGCATACTTCCCCATTGTAGCCGCGCTGTTATGTTTACCGCTCATTTTTCTCCCGGCTACACCAGTCAAAATTATTGCCGCTTTTATTCTGATGATACTGTGCCCGACAATTCTCCTGCATATTTCAAAAAAGTTATTTGGAGGCATAAACGGGGATGTCGTCGGGGCTTCAAATGAGATTACCCGTGCGTGTGTAATTCTCGCAATAGCCCTCGTCTGAAGATTCGACACCATATCATCTTTAATAAACAATTTTCTCACAGTATTGGTTGATGCACACCGATTTTGGGATTCACATGAAAGGCGGCGTCATTACTGAAGTGACGCTGAATTCTGTACGGTCAGGATACGGGCACCGGCGGGGATTCTTACCGTTGAGCAGATGCGGGGAGTAGCGAGCATTGCAAAAAAATTCGGGAAAAATGTGGTGCACTGCACAATGCGACAAACTCTCGAAATTCCGCATGTCAACCCGGAATTTTTAAAAAAAAATGGAAAAGGAACTCGAGAAAAACGGGATCCCGGTTGGATCGGAAAAAGATGAGGTTGTCAATATCATCGCGTGCCCTGGAACGGAACGCTGCAAGTTCGCCAATATCGATACGATAGGACTTGCCAAAAAAATCGACCAGAAGAGATGGTTGGCAAGGGATACCCGTCAAAATGAGAATTTCCTTATCCGGTTGCCCGTACGGATGCACGAGTCCTATGCTCAACGAGATCGGGATCGTGGGAAGGGTTCGCCCGGTCAGAACCGCAGGATTATGTACCGGCTGCGGAACCTGCGTTGAATACTGTAAGGAAAAAGCCATAAAGATCAAGCGCGGGATTTCAGAACTGGATGCTGATAAGTGCGTCGGTGCGGAGTTTGCGTAAAATCCTGCCCCTTTGATCTTCTCAAAGCCGAAAACAGCCATTTCCTTATTCTTGTGGGCGGGAGAAGGGGGAGACATCCAAAAATCGCAAGAGAATTCCTGACTTTGGAGACGGAGGAACAGGTTATCTATGCGATTGAGAAAATTGTAAACTGGGTTTACCGGCGCGCATGGAGCGGGCGACTCCACTCATAACAGATGGATGCCCTCCAGTTTGACAAATTCAAACAGGATATCTCTTCTGAAATTTCTAAAAAGGTCTGATTATTAATATAATCCTACAAATCCAGTATTTTTGTCGTCATCACATTCGAGTGCAGTGCCATCGCGGACAAGTGTATTGAACATCATAGCGGCGTTCATCAGACTTTCGTCGGCTGCTTTTCCCTTCCGGACTTCAGCAAGTGCCTGGCTTTGCGGGGTCGGAACCAGCCGGTTTCCGACGCGGACACCCCGACAGTGCCGGCAGTACGCGCAATGACTGTACACGGATTTATCACCATCGGAACACGTGACGGTAACCCGGTTCTTTTTTTCATCCCGCTGGAACGGTAACGTCTTCATGAAGAAAGGATATTCATGCATTCGATATTATAGTGCCGAAACAAAGATCTTCTTCTGAAAAATGGGATCGCCAACCGAAATAATTTATATAGATGACTCTCATATATGTAATACTCGCATAAACTGACTGTAAGCGGACAGTCCGCATTTTGGAGGAACATCAATGGCATCTGACAAGCCCCATATGAATCTCGCCGTTATCGGACACATCGACCACGGAAAGTCAACGACCGTAGGAAGAATGATGTTCGAGACCGGCGCAGTACCGGCACACATCATCGAAGGCTACCGGAAGGAAGCCGAATCAAAGGGTAAGGCAACCTTTGAATTTGCATGGGTCATGGATAACCTCAAGGAAGAGCGTGAGAGAGGTATCACTATTGATATTGCTCACAAGCGTTTCGACACAGCGAAGTTTTACTTCACAGTCGTAGACTGCCCAGGTCACCGTGACTTCGTCAAGAACATGATCACGGGCGCATCCCAAGCAGATGCAGCGATCCTTGTCGTTGCAGCTCCCGATGGTGTCATGGAGCAGACGAAAGAACACGTCTTCCTCGCACGAACGCTTGGCATCACTCAGATCATCATCGCCGTCAACAAAATGGACGCTGTCAAGTTTGATGAAAAGCGGTTCAATGAGGTCAAGAAGGAACTCTCAGATCTTATCAAGATGGTCGGATACAAACCAGAAGAAACACTTTTCATCCCCATCAGTTCACTCGGCGGCCAAAACATCAAGGTCAACAGCCCAGAGATGTCCTGGTACAAGGGTTTACCCCTTATATCAGCACTTGACACATTCAAGGAACCGGATAAGCCGACCGACAAGCCCATGCGGCTTCCGATTCAGGATGTTTACAGCATCAGTGGTATCGGAACCGTCCCTGTTGGCCGTGTTGAAACCGGTATCGTGAAGAAGGGAATGAAAGTCTCCTTCATGCCCGCCAACAAAGCTGGGGAAATCAAGTCCATTGAGATGCACCATGAAGAAATTCCACAGGCACTTCCCGGCGACAACGTTGGTTTCAATGTCCGTGGTATCGGCAAAGGCGACATCCGCCGTGGCGATGTTATGGGTCCCGCAGAGGCACCCCCGACCGTTGCAGATGAGTTCACCGCACAGATTGTCGTGCTCCAGCACCCAAGTGCATTGACCGTCGGATATACCCCAGTCTTCCACTGTCACACAACTCAGACCGCCTGTACATTCATGGAACTCAAGAAGAAACTCGATCCTCGCACCGGCCAGACCAAGGAAGAGAACCCAACCTTCCTTAAGTCAGGAGATGCAGCTATTGTTGTTATCAAGCCAACAAAACCGATGGTTATCGAGAACGTCAAGGAACTCCCCCAGCTGGGCAGGTTTGCAGTCCGTGATATGGGCCAGACGATTGCCGCCGGCATGTGCATCGCTATTCAGCCGAAGCAGATGCTATAATAATTTTTGTGGTGAAGTATCATGCAGAAAGCCAGAATTCGCCTGACAGGGACTGATTTCGACAAAGTTGAGATGGTCTGTGACAGAATCCGAGAGATTGCAGAACGCACAGGTGTAAATCTGGCCGGCCCAATACCGCTACCAACCAAAAGACTGGTAGTGCCAATACGCAAAAGCCCAGATGGCGAAGGGACTGCCACATGGGACCGCTGGCAGATGCGGGTCCACAAGCGTCTTATTGATATCGACGCGGATGAACGCGCTCTCCGGCAGTTGATGCGCATTCAGGTGCCAAAAGACATCGGCATAGAAATAGTATTAGAGAGTTAGGTGCAGCGTGCAGCAGGCCGCTGTTATATCCAATAAAATCAAACGATTTTTCACATTCGAGAGAATTTTTCTTATTATATTTGTTGCTGCTTTTATTCTCCGGTTCTGGCAGCTCGATCTTAAACTTTTGCATCATGATGAAGCAATCCATTCGTGGTTTTCCTATCAACTCCTCACTAAGGGATCGTGGGTATACGATCCGAGTTATCATGGTCCCTTCCTATATTATGTAACGGCAGGAATGTTTTCAGCATTCGGAGCTTCGGATCTCGTTGCCCGTATTCTCCCGGCACTTTTCGGTTTGCTGCTCATCCCCTTGGTTTACTGCATATATCGCATTGGATACATCAATAAGAAACAAACGCTCGTGGTAGCGCTTTTCCTTGCGATTTCTCCGGATATGGTGTACTTCTCCCGGTTCCTCCGCCATGATATTTTCATGCTTTTTTTCACATTTCTTCTTCTCGTCGCTCTTTTATATTATTTTGAACGAGGCCAGACCCGGTTTGCAATCCTCGCTGCAGTTGCAACTGCTGGTGCGCTTGCCTGTAAAGAAGAGATGCCGGTCATATTACTGATTTTTATTTCATTTTTTGCTTTTGCCATCTGGAAAAAACGGTTTTCTCTTCCCACAGGGTGGAGAAAAGATCTCCTAATTGGTGCATTCCTCATAGTTGGTCTCCTCTGTGTTTTGTATTCATCATTCGGTTTCCATCCAGAGACACTTATAGGTGAGAATTTTCAGATCAGTCTACATGGTATAAATATCGAGGCGAATACGACCGGATGGTACAAAGCTGTGGAACACTGGGTAGCAATGCATGAGGAGCAGCGACTAGGGGGACCTTATTATTTCTATATTCCCTTGTTTCTTCTCTATGAATTGCCCATCTTTATTCTCGCAATAATCGGAACTTTACAGTTCATATTTAAGGATGCTAATATCTTCCTTTACGGAAAACGAGTGAAAAATTGGATAGTAAAGCGCCGTTTCGCTCTCCCGACACAGGATCTGGCTACGGAAAGTCTCCGCCAGTTGCAAGTCAGAAATAAAGGTACAGAAAAGTCGGATGTTTTTTTCCAATTCTGCATTTACTGGATGATCCTGACTATGGCATTTTACGCCTACGTCGGGGAAAAGGTTCCGTGGCTCCTCATCCACCAGCTTCTGCCGATGTGTTTTGTTGCAGTCTATAAGCTGAATTGGCAGAAGATGGTATATGCAATCCTTGGATGTATATTCCTCATTATGATGACATGGCACGTCGCCTTCATTCCAGCAGACATCAACGAACCGATCGTCCAGGTTCAGAACTCCGAAGACTTACGGGTAGTTATGAAACTCATGGATACATCGGATCGTGTTGTCGTTGCTTCCAAGGACTACTGGCCGCTTCCCTGGTACTATCGAGGGTCAAAGTGGGATAAGATCTCATTTTATGGCGATATAACGGACGAGAATACCCTCACAAAGGATCACCCGGGTGTTATAATCCTTCACGATACTGAAAGTTACCCTTCGATCGAAGGATATGATAAAAAAACTTACAAACTGAGTTACTGGTTTTCACTCTATGATAATCAGAACAGACTGCTGGATTATTATCTTCACCGTGATGGGCAGATGGGGAGCATAAATATCGATGTGTTCACTCCAAATAATCAGACGGCAGCGTAAGTACCAGGCAATCTTACTAACAAAAAAATCCTACCAGAAATTTCCTGATCTTTTTACAGATCAGTAAGTTTTTATGAAAAATTTTTGGAGGTTTGGAAAAATTCTAAAAATTTTTTTACAGGAAATTTTTAATATGAAGTTTTCGGCAGTGTCTCTATGTTGCCGTAAAATCAGCACACCCAGTATCCAAAGAGATCATCTCACTCTTCAAAGATAAATACCGGTTACCGACATTTTCGTTCTATGAAACTCGTGTGCAGATCTATCGCATTATAGGGGCCGCCACAGCGGCGGGGGGAGGCATTGCCGAAGCTCCCAGGAGCGTGAAATCCTTTGATTCGTACTATTGATGGAAGATTTTATGAAAAAAGCAGGGGCCAAAATAGCACATTACCAATTTTCACATGATTCCGAAAGTCAATAATAATTTTTGAGAAAGATAATAATAATAAAGAGGGAAGAAATTAACCGAGTTCATCCCAACGGGAACGTTTCCGGTATATAATTACCCCGACAACAACCAGAACTACCAATACGATTCCCGCTCCAACAATCAGAACGCCAGAACTGAAAATTCCCCCAACCATCCCACCAATGTCGAAGCCACCGTGCATTACTTCATACTGTCGTGCCAATGCATCGGTATACGATTCATTTCCCTTTGCAAATGCCTCCTGTGCTTTTGAGCGGGCATCGTCATAGTTACCATTATTGACTGCGTCATTGGCATTCGAAATATAACCGACCGCAAGTTCACGTTTCGCAACTATTGCCGGTAGTTGCACATCGTTCGCTGTCGATTGGTTCCCTTTGAACCATGCAATTATGGTATCAACATTTGCGATCGGAACCTGAGCAGATGCAACATCATTCTCTGCCCACGCTTTGTCCAACGCTTTTCCGCCATCCTGAATTGCAGTAAGTGCGGCATTGAGGTTGTCGAGAGCTGTCGAATATGCAGTTGACGGTTGGGCCTGCGCTGTGCTGATGTCCTGACTTGCTTCATTGTATTTTGCTTCAGCTGCAGAGGTATCAATTCCGATTGCGGCCTTTTCGTCAATATTGGCCCTGAATGTCTGGAGGTCTGTCTGCCGGGCGGCTATTGCAGACTGGACTTCCCCCGTGTTAACAATTGTTGCCGTCTTTGTAACCTGCGTACTGGTGATAGCGTTGCCATTGGCATCATTTTCAGTAATCCTGACAATGACTTTATCACCCGTTGTGGTTACCGCAGGCGTGGTTCCCTCAAGAGTAATACTCACCGAAACTTCATCAGTTGTTTTATAATTCAGCTCAAAACCAGTGATATCAAGGGTCTTCCCACCTTGGGCGGGTCGTAAATTTTCTACACCATTTACAATTATGGTATATGTCCATGTCGGTTTATCAAGATCCGTATACAACATCAGATCGTCGGCAGAAGGGAACTGTCCGGAATTATCGATTTTGAACGATACTGTGACCGCGGTACTCGGCAACAGCGATCCGGTCGGATCCTGAGTATATGAAGATATGGAAAATGCCGATACCGCAGGTACGCAAAATATTAAGAAAATGGCAATGATTGCCCACTTGAATAAACCCTTCATCATCAACCTCACTCAAACAAAGGCTCAATGCCTTCCTCAAACATACTCGATTTTTTCTCCTTTGACTTAATAACATCTTCTTTTGTTTCTTTCGCGATGTCAAGAAGTTCTTTGATCCGTGGTGCATTCCCTACAGTTGCCAGCATAACAACCGCCGCAATATATTCACTATTTACCGGATAGTCCCCGCCGCGAACTTCAACCCCGGCAATATTCTCTTCAACCCAGCTTTTTGCCTTCTCAACACCTTTCCGATCCATTTCATCAGGTGGACCGGCGAGAAGAACAAGTGCCCGTTCTGCGGTCGAGTAGTCGCATGGCAGGGTAAGTCTTCCAAGCATCGCACGCCTCACGAGGGATACAATCTTAGCGGATCGATCTTCACCCATCAGAACCTGCTCATTTGCTTCTTTTTTGGGTCCGAATTTATCCTTCAGGCCTCCAAAAATCCCTTTTTGCTGCTTGGAACGCTTACTCAGGACTTCGCTAACAGCGTATCCAACAGAAGTAATCCCGCCACCACGGAGCGTGTTGATGATCTCACTTGAATCAACGACCATCTCACCTACACCCATCCTTCCACTAACTTCGCCTGCACGGAAAAGTACGCCGAATCGTCGGACAACCTCATTATTCAAACGCTGGAACGCGGTCTTGACGCTTTCACCTTCATTTTTCCATGCACTGTTGTCAAAAATGAACGTGTTATCGGCTTCATTAACCAGCGTCGTCAGACTACGGGCTGCATTGTAAGAATAGAGCCTCCCTTCCTCGGGTGCGGGAATAATACCAATAGCGTACACCGGCTCTCGATAGATGCGCTTGAGATGCCGTGCGAGAA